>CAJIBF010000022.1_pt1 | contig 13069 bp, 11 predicted proteins | sample 9199291 | NCBI WGS metagenome assembly CAJIBF01 (sample SAMEA7708293, study PRJEB35096) | sediment metagenome | biome: marine neritic benthic zone biome [ENVO:01000025]; feature: sediment [ENVO:00002007]; material: shallow marine sediment [ENVO:03000034] sea grass bed [ENVO_01000059] ...
CATCGATATGTTCTATTCCAATCGACAGTCTGACCAGATCATTTGAGACACCGGCCTTAATCAGTTCCTCTTCAGACAGCTGGCGATGCGTTGTAGTCGCAGGGTGACAGGCCAGCGATTTGGCATCGCCAATATTTACCAGCCGGGTAATTAGTTCCAGGGCATCGATAAAACGGGCACCAGCCTCGGCACCACCATTGATACCAAAACTTAAGATGCCTGACGCTTTACCGGCTGTGTATTTCTCAAGCAAGGCATTATCCGGGTGGCTGTCGAGCCCGGCATACCGGACCCATTCAACCTTGTTATGTCCGGATAGAAAATTCGCCACCTGCATCGCGTTGTCACAGTGTCTGTCCATGCGCAAAGGCAGCGTCTCGATTCCTTGCAAGACCATAAAACTGTTCATTGGTGAAATCGCGGCGCCGGTATTTCGCAATGGCACGACACGGGCACGCCCGATATAGGCGGCCTCGCCCAGCGCCTCGGTATAAATAACGCCATGGTAGGAAGGGTCAGGTTCGTTCAGACGATTGAATCGCTGCTTGTGTTCGGTCCACGGAAATTTTCCGGAATCAACGATAATTCCTCCGATGGTTGTGCCGTGTCCACCCATGTACTTGGTCAGTGAATGCACGACGATATCACAGCCAAACTCAAACGGTCGGCAGAGATATGGAGTAGGCACCGTATTATCAACAATAACCGGGACGCCTTTCGCATGCGCAAATTTCACAATCTGTTCAAGATCAGCGACATTTCCAGCCGGGTTACCGATCGACTCACAGAATACGGCCTTGGTACGTTCATCAATCAAGGAATCGATCGCCGCGTAATTACCTGCCTCGATGAAGCGTGTTTCGATGCCCATTTGCGGAAAAGTATGCGCGAAAAGATTATAGGTACCGCCATAGAGGCTGCTGGTAGAAATGATGTTATCGCCGGCCTCGGTAATCGTCTGTATTGCATAGCTGATGGCCGCCATGCCGGAGGCCAATGCGAGTGCACCAATACCCCCTTCCATTTGAGCAACGCGCTGTTCGAGCACGGCCGTCGTCGGGTTCATGATGCGTGTATAAATATTTCCCTCGACTTTAAGATCAAACAGATCGGCACCATGCTGGGTATTATCAAATGCATAGGAAGTCGTCTGATAGATGGGTACGGCAACGGCCCTTGTGGTTGGCTCAGGCGAGTAACCGCCATGCACAGCGATAGTTTCAATTTTCATAGTTTCCCCTTGAAATAATCTGCCGCCTTTACCGAAGGCTGCAGCTATAAAGCTACTCTATTGGAAAAAAGGACTGTGATTTGTTCTTGAAGCCTCATCGACCTCGACTGTATTGAAACAGGATTCCTGCCAGTCGGTAATGCTGTATTCCGTTTTAAACTCGGACAGTGCAGGACTGTTTTTATAGGCAAGCATATTCTTTTCATTGTCAAAATGATAAATACCTCCTATTTGCTGGCTTTCCGGATCCTGCAGCCAGGTCTTTGAAAGCAGACCTTCGACCTCATTCATCCATTCCGCTAGCTGTTCAAGATCTTTAACGAGTCTCGAATAGTCATGCGTCCTGAAACGTAGTATCAATATATGCATGAAATAGATTAGTAAAAAACTGTTATTTTTTATTCTTCTTGTCTTTCTTGTTTTTCTTTTTATCTTTCTTCTTGTCTTTCTTTCCTTTCTTATCTTTTTTCTTGTCTTTTTTCTTGTCTTTGGCTTTCCCGCCTGAAGCTGACTTTGCGACTTGCTTTTGAAGTTTGCTCAGACCCAGTAATTGCTTCGCCGCTGCCATCACTGTTTCGGCGCGACCCGGACTGAAACCGGGTGCCTGGGCCAACATCTCAGTACCATACTCAATCAGCCCTTCGGCTGTTTCAATATTTTTCTCGAGTAAAAATTCGGCGGTCTTTGGACCTATACCGGTTACCTTTTTTACTGCTGTAGTCATTTACTGGCCCTCTCTTTATCTGATGCGTAGCGGCAATTATAGCAATGTTTTGCGTTACTGGTTCTTGAGTTCCACTATCTGCCTGGGATAAGCAATCGTGATATTCGCATTTTTTAACGATTTGAAAATAGTATTGTTGATTTGATACTTGAGTTCAAAATAGCGTTGTGTCGGTATCCAGTAGCGGATGCCCAGCTGTATACCGGCATCAGCAAAGCTGTTTATCCCAACCTGGGGTTTTGGTTCTGCGACAACGTCAGCGTGGCTGGCAAGCTGTTCCTCGATAAGCCTGATGGCCATGTCGGGATCTGCTGCATAGTCGATCAATAGCGCTTCTTCGACAATAAGATTCTGAAATGAATTAATGATGACCTGACCGATAATCCGGTTATTCGGGATCATGATTTGCTCTTCGTCTTCATTCGTTATCAACGTGTAGGCGAGCTTGATTTCCTTAACAACACCAATAACACCATCAACACGTATGGTGTCACCTACAATAAACGGACGGGTCAGTATGATAGTCAGGCCGGCACCGTAATTCGATATGGGACCCTGCAATGCCAGCGTACTACCAAAAACAACGGCACCGAGTGCGGCAATAAACGGTGCGATAGTAATACCGAACTTGCCCAGTGCAATAATAACCACAAAGACAATGACGACCGTTTTTGCAAGACCGGCAAAAAAACGGGACAGCGTGATATCAAGATCTAGCCGGGTACAGAGCTTCAGTACCAGGGCGCCGCACCATTTAGCTATTTGCCAGCCAATCAGCAAGATAAACAGCGCGGCAATAAACTGGAAGCCGTAATTAACGGCAATATCGCGCGCCAGGTCAGTGGCTTTTTGTAATGACTGCAGTTCTTCTTCCATAGCGAAATTACAGACAGTTAAAGTTAACTAGCATAGCAATATTGATGAACTTTTAAAGCTAATCCACGCTTCATTACCGATAGACAACGCCATCTCCTCGAGAGCCTGATGAGTAATGATGACATGAAACTCCTCGCCCGCGAACACGGTCAGTTTCACCTGTCCGTTCAGTTCTACCATGGCCGTAATCCTGCCGTTGAAACAATTTTGCATGCTGGAATCTAGTCTGTGTTTTGATATCACTATCTGTCTGGGATCGATCGCCACCTGGCCGGTTTCTTCTGCTCCTTCAGGCAATATAAATATCTGTTTCCCGGTATCGAAACGAATGCCGTTTTTATCCAGCTTGCCGTTAAACATGTTCATAATTTGTGATTCGAATACCTTACCTTGCACGATACTGTATACCTTATCGGACAATGCCTGTGCCTGAAGCTGATTATGTGTTGTCAGTACTATTGTTTTCCGGAAGTCGTTCTGTAATTTCTGAATTAGTGTTTCCAGTTCGTTGATAGAGTTTTTATCCAGGAAGGTAAACGGCTCATCCAGTATCAGGACCTCGGGCTCCAGCACCAGTACCTGGGCAATCGCAACTTTCTGCGCCTCGCCACCTGACAGGTCGTGGATCGATCTGTTTTGCAATTCTGTAATGTTCATCAACTGCAGAACCTCATCGGCCCTCTGCCGTCGCTGAGTTTTCTCAATGTGTTTTAATTTAAGCCCGAGTTCAACGTTGTATAACACGCTGCCTCTTAACAGATAGGGATTCTGCTGTACATAACCAACCGATTTCTTAAATACATTCTGTCGGCCAGACTGCAGGCTCTGACCTTGGAACTTCAATGTACCGGATGTGGGTATATTCAGAAACGCCAGCAGATTCAGCAGGCTGGTTTTACCGGAACCGTTTGGGCCAACAAACGAGGTAATTGTCGCACTCTCTATTTCAAGATTGACATGGGCAAGCGCGAACCCTGTCCCATAATCAAAAGCAACTTCATGTAATTGATAAATGGCCGTCATCTTTTACGTAACTGAAACTGTTGTAGGGCGCTGTTTACAATAAATGCTACCAGTAACAGCATAAAACCGAGCGCCAATGCGAATTCAAAATCACCCTTGCTGGTTTCCAGTGCAATTGCGGTTGTCATTGTGCGTGTATAGCCGTCAATATTTCCGCCTAGCATCATGGCAATACCGACTTCCCCGATCGCGCGACCAAAACCGGTAACTATTGCGGCTATCAACGCAAACCTGACTTCACTCATATATATTAGACAGCGTTGATAATAGCTGGCGCCCAGAGAAGTACAGGTTCTTGCCAGCCGTGGATCGGCGGCATTCACAGCAGCAATAGCCAGGTTCCAGACTACAGGAGTGATCAACACACACTGACCAATCACCATGGCCGCCGGTGTATACAGTAAACTGTATTCACCAAACAAACCCTGGCGATTCAAAAGTCCGTACAGGAGCAACCCAACCACGACAGTTGGCAGTGCCATCAATGTATTGAGACAAGCCAGCAGGAATGTTTTGCCGCGAAAATTATTGAGTGCGACTACAACGCCAAGTGGCAAACTAATCAAAGAGGCAATCAGTACGGCCAGCAGTGAAACACTTAATGATGTCCAGACTACAAAAAACAAGGAAGAATCAAAGTTAACTATCAGACTGAATGCCGAAACAACCGCATCAAGAAAAAAACTGCCGCGTTTGTCATCTTCTACTACTACCGCAGCAGTCTCTGCTACGCCATTTGGCAAGAAAAGCTGTTGGCCGTCGATTTTAAAATTGGCAATAATCTGCTGCCCGGTATTGCCAGTTAAAAAATCAATGTACTGTTGCGCGAGTTTTGCTTTCGTATGGACATGTATTTCCGGGTTTACTGCAATAACATGATAGGGGTTGTTCAACTCTGAAGGGGACTCATAGAGTGCTTTCATGTCCAGCCTGTCTTTGAAGGCCAGCCAGGTACCCCTGTCTACGAGCGTATAGGCCTGTTTTTCGCTGGCTAGCAACAACGTTGAGCCCATGCCAACACCAGCTCCTACATACCAGTCATCATTTGTTTCAATATTCCCTTCAGCAAGGATGGCACGCTCTTTTTTATGCGTGCCCGAATCGTCACCTCTTGAGATGAATATCGAACTCGATCCGGAAAGTATTTTAAAGACCTGAATGACTGAATCGCTTTGACCAATCCCGGCGGGATCAGTGGCCGGGCCAACAATGACATAGTCGTTGGACATTACCGGATTCCGGACAAGACCAAAGCCGTCGATAATAAACTGTTGTTCATCTTCAGGAGCGTGCGTCAATAGCACATCAACATCACCCTGTCTGCCCAGTCGTAAAGCCTGACCGCTTCCGGCCAGAACAACATTCAGTGTGACGTTGAATTGTTGTTCAAAAACCGGGTTCAGTTTTTCCATTAAACCCGAGTTGTCAGTGGTATGGGTTATTGCGACGCGTAGCGTTGTAGTCTCTGCACCGGCCTGGCCGGACAAAAGCAACAGCATCAGCAATGGGTAAAAAAGATATTTATGTATCGCTTGCATGCTAGGGGTGCGGCTTGGGCAAGGTATCCTGGCTTGACTTAAGTTAAAGAGTAATTATGCTTGATTAGTGTCAGGCAACTATCCAACCCCAATGAAGATTGAATTTGAGACAGATACTAACGGCTATCAGGAAGCACGTAAATTCAAAATATTGATCGATTCAATTTTGCAACACGAGTCTATTGATAAGTCTCTAAAATCATTTGCCACATCTATTCAATCCCAACTGCAGGAATTCCTGTCACAGCCGGAATTTGCTGAATTAAATGCCGCTGAGACAGATGACCGCTTTATCTCCAGCCATACTCGATCACCCGGTGAAGGGCTGATGCATTTCTTCCGAAAACTGCTCGGACCAAGCAAACGTGAACTGGAGTTAAGCAGGCAGCGACACGAACTGGTTGAGCGTGCCGAACGTGCTGAAAACTCCGCTTTTGAATCGCTGGCGGAAACAGCTGAACTCGGCCGTGAGCGGGATGAGCTGAAAAAACAGCTCCAGGATTTACAGGCTGAACTGGCAAAATATAAGGAAAATGCCTGATCAGGCTGTAACCCCTGTATTTTCAGCGTTTTTTCATCAATTTTGGCTGGAAATAGCCGTATTTAACGTGTAATTTAGCCTCCCTTTTCGTTCTATATCAGGATTTATGCAACGCAAACTCTACATCAAGACCATGGGTTGTCAGATGAATGAATACGATTCTGACCGAATGGTCGACGCACTCAGACATGACCACGGTATGGTCTGCACGTCTGATCCTGCCGAGGCGGACCTGATATTACTGAATACCTGCTCGATCAGAGAGAAAGCCCAGGAAAAAGTATTTTCCGAGCTGGGTCGCTGGCGTCCTTTCAAACAAAATAATCCGGCACTGGTGATAGGCGTAGGCGGCTGTGTCGCCAGTCAGGAGGGGGCGGCTATTCTTGAACGGGCACCGTTTGTGGACATCGTTTTTGGACCACAAACCCTGCACCGTTTGCCTTCGATGTATGCAGAGGTGATGGAAAAACGCCAATCCGTCGTGGATATCTCTTTTCCCGAGATTGAAAAATTTGACAATCTGCCTGCGCCACGAGCCGAAGGGCCAAGCGCCTTTGTGTCTATCATGGAAGGCTGTAGCAAGTATTGCAGCTTTTGCGTTGTTCCCTATACACGCGGGGAAGAAGTGAGCCGTCCGTTTGACGATGTGATTACCGAAGTAGTTGAACTTGCCGAGCAGGGCGTTCGTGAAGTCAATCTGCTCGGGCAAAACGTCAACGCCTACAGGGGTACAATGCATGAAGGAGGCATGGCCGACCTGGCTTTGCTGATTGAATATGTAGCCGCCGTAGATGGAATCGATCGTATTCGTTTTACCACCTCACACCCGCTGGAGTTTTCGGATAGCCTGATAGAAGTCTATGGCAAGGTGCCGGAACTGGTAAGCCATCTGCATCTGCCTGTACAAAGCGGTTCTGATCGTATCCTTGCTTTAATGAAGCGTGGTCATACCCGGCTTGAATATAAAAACAAGATCCGGCGATTAAGGGCAATACGACCTGAATTGAGTATGTCCTCAGATTTTATTATCGGTTTTCCAGGTGAAACCGACAATGATTTTGAAGATACGATGAACCTGATTAATGATATCGGCTTTGACCATTCCTTCAGCTTTATTTATAGCGCAAGACCGGGCACACCGGCCGCCAACCTGCCTGATGAGACACCGCTGGAGGTCAAGAAACAGCGCTTGCAGATTTTACAGAACAGGATTAATCAAAAAGCGACAGAGATTAGCCAGTCCATGGTTGGCAGCATGCAGTCGATTCTAGTAGAAGGCCATTCAAAAAAGAATCATAGCGAGCTATGTGGCAGAACAGAAAACAACCGTGTCGTAAACTTCAAGGGTCCGGACAAGCTGATTGGTGATTTTGTTACTGTTGAGATTACCGAGGCACTTCCCAATTCATTGCGCGGCGTTTTGCCAGAAAAGCTATTGCTGGACCAGGCCGCCAACCTTTAAAACTCTCATAGCCATTAACACAACTATTTCACAAGATATCTTACTGGAGCCGGTGGATAATGAACGATTATCCAACCTGTGTGGACCGCTGGATCAAAACCTGCGGCAGGTAGAACGCTATATGGGCGTAGAGATTAATAACCGTGGCAACACCTTTCATGTCAGCGGCAGTCCTAAATCGATTTCATTGACCGAACAGGCCCTGCACGACATGTATGCGATTACCGAACAGGAGACACTGTCTACTGAAGGCGTACACTTGTATTTACAGTCGATTAATATCGATGAGGAACTCGAAGAAGAGTTGTCTGAAGACGTTTCAATCAGGACCAAACGTGGACTGATTCGCGGCCGCAGCCCGAACCAGAAACGTTACCTTCTGAATATACAGGGTAATGACATTAGTTTTGGTATCGGGCCTGCCGGCACCGGCAAAACCTACCTGGCCGTTGCCTGCGCCGTCGCGGCAATGGAGCAGGATCGGGCACGACGCCTGGTACTCGTCAGACCCGCAGTCGAAGCCGGAGAAAAGCTGGGTTTTTTACCCGGAGACCTGGTACAAAAAGTCGACCCTTATCTAAGGCCACTGTACGATGCGTTGTATGAAATGCTTGGTTTTGAAAAGGTCAGTAAACTGATTGAACGTAATGTGATCGAAGTGGCGCCACTGGCGTTCATGCGTGGCCGAACACTTAACGAATCTTTTATCATCCTTGACGAGGCACAGAATACTACCATCGAACAAATGAAAATGTTTCTGACCCGTATAGGTTTCAGTTCAACCGCTATTATAACCGGCGACATCACCCAGATAGACCTGCCTGCAGGCAAGCAGTCGGGGCTTCGGCATGTGATTGATATCCTGCAGGAAGAACCGGGTATCAGTTTCACTTTTTTTAAATCGCGGGATGTAGTGAGACACCCTCTTGTCGCCCGCATCCTGAATGCCTATGAAAAACACGAGCGGGAATGATCTTCCGTAATGGATATCAACCTGGTTGTACAAAACGAATCGTCACTTAAAGTGCCTGAAGAAGACAAGATCAGGCACTGGGTTAATTCAGCAGTTTCAGACAAACATGATAACAGCGAACTGACTGTAAGAATTGTTGATGAGGCAGAAGGTCTGGAATTGAATAAACAATGGCGCAGCAAGGACTACGCAACCAATGTTTTGTCATTTCCGATTGGCGAAACACCTGAGGAAGCACCCGGCATGCTCGGAGATATAGTCATCTGTGCGCCTGTCGTAAAGCGTGAGGCTCTTGAGCAGGAAAAAGATGAAGAAGCACACTGGGCACATATGGTTATACACGGGTTACTGCATTTACAGGGTTTTGATCATGAGCGGCCCGGTGAAGCAGAACAAATGGAGGCACTGGAAATTTCTATACTGGATAATATTGGCTATGCTAATCCCTATGCCAGCGAACTCAGATCATGAGTAAGAAAAAGAACAGACTCAGGAAATGGCTAAAGAATGTTAACGCCTTTCTTACCACAGAGCCTGCCGATCGCGATGCGCTGATAGATATCCTGCGCAGATCGGAACAGCAGAAACTGCTGGATCATGACGCACTGATAATGATCGAGGGCGCAATCCACGTTTCTGAACTGCAGGTTCGTGACGTCATGATTCCCCGGGTACAGATGATCGTGATTAAGGACGATGCGGAGCCTGAGGATATACTCTCGACCGTTATTGAATCGGGGCACTCCCGCTTCCCGGTCATTGGCGATACTACCGATGAAATCATTGGTATCCTGCTGGCCAAGGACCTGCTGAACTATTTTGCCAATCCGGATGACGACTTCGATATCAAGGACCTGATGCGGTCCACGGTATTCATACCGGAAAGCAAGCGACTAAACGTGCTACTACGCGAATTTCGTACCAGCCGTAATCATATGGCCATCGTTATTGACGAGTATTCAGGTGTTGCCGGGCTCATTACTATTGAAGACGTCATTGAGGAAATTGTCGGAGAAATAGAAGACGAACACGACTATGAAGAAGACGATGAAAATATCAAACCGCATGACAATGAACGATTTACTGTTCGCGCTTTAACATCTATCGATGAATTCAACCGTTATTTCAAGCTGTCTATTTCAGATGAAGAATATGACACTATCGGCGGACTGATCATCAACGCCTTTGGTCACCTTCCCAAGCGTGGTGAAACAATTAATGTTGAAGGATTTAATATCAAGGTACTGCGTGCTGATAAACGCCGTGTGCACCTGCTACTATTTACCAAGAATACGGAAAACGACAGTCCTGATGAAATTATAGACGGGGCTTAATCCAACACCGGCTTCAGTCTATCCGTTATGAGATTAACCCTTGATAATACGCTTGTGCGCGTAATGATTGCGTTTATAGCAGGCGCTACAGTGCCCCTGGCCTTCTCTCCTTTTGGCTATTATATAATCGCGTTCATCTCTACTGCCGTTTTATTCTGGCTTTGCTGCAAGCTAAAACCGAAGGACGGATTCATTGCCGGTTATGCTTATGGATTTGCGCTGTTTGGTATTGGCGTTAACTGGCTGCACATAAGCATCAATCTGTTCGGCGGCGTGAACCTGGCAGGTGCACTTTTTTGTACCTACTTGCTCGTGGCTTTTCTAGCACTCTACCCTGCTCTGTGTGTCTGGCTCGCAGTTCGTTACTTTGACAAGCTCAGCCTCTTTGCAATGCCATCACTATGGGTTTTGACAGAGTGGCTACGCGGCTGGCTATTAACCGGCTTTCCATGGTTGAACCTCGGAGCCAGCCAGACAGATAGCTGGCTGGCCAACTATGCCCCTTTATCCGGCGTGTATGGAATCACTTTTGCTATTGCCATAATAGCCAGTAGCGTTGTCATAGTTATGAATGGCAACAGCCGAAAGAAAGTCATGGCCGTTGTCGCAGCCGGATTACTGATTGGCGTTGGCTGGCAAATGAAGGGCAAGGAATGGACTACGGCCACCGGCGAGGAACTGGAGGTAGCGCTGATACAGGGAGCGATACCGCAGGAGATGAAGTGGCGCCGGGAACAGAGACAGCCGACATTAGAGATCTATACAAGCCTTAGCAAACCATACCGGAAGGCGGACCTGGTTATATGGCCGGAAACGGCAATACCTTCACTTTACCATCTGGCCGATGATTTTATTGGCCGCATAGAACAGGAACTAGCAGGAGACGGAACTGTATTTCTGAGCGGGATCGCTTTCAAGGACAACGCTTCCGGTAAATACTTTAACAGTATATTGCTGATCGATGAAAAGCATCGCTTCTATCATAAGAACCAGCTGGTGCCTTTTGGAGAATACATGCCCTTCTATGCAGTCCTCGGTGGTCTGTTACGTTTTCTTAAAATTCCTATGTCAGACTTTTCCGCCGGTGATGCAGATGACAAGATCCTGTTGACAGATAAGGCAAAGCTTGGAATGAGTATCTGTTATGAAGATGCCTATGGTGAACAAATACGTAAATCGATGCCAGATGCCAACCTGTTTATTAATGTCAGCAACGATGCCTGGTTTGGTGACTCCCTTGCTCCTCATCAACATTTACAAATAGCGCGTATGAGAGCCATTGAAAACGGTCGTTATCTTTTGCGTTCAACCAATACGGGAGTTTCGGCGATAATCAATCAACGCGGAAAAATCGTATCGCGCTCTCCGCAGTTTGAACAACATGCACTTGCCGGAAAGGCCAGACTTTATAAAGGCGCAACGCCATACAGCCGCCTGGGAAATATACCAGTATTGATTATTGCAGCGGGCTTGCTATTGCTGCTTTATTACCTGGATCGAAAACAGGACAAGCAGTGATTAACTGGAAGACTTTCTTGCAGAACTGACCTGCTCCAGGCGTGCCTTTAGTTGCGGCTCCTGGTCAGCCATGGATAGCACATCCTTGCGACTAAGACGTAATAAAGTTGTTGGCTTATCTGCTTTGACGTTTGCCGTTCTCACCTGGGTCTCAAGCAGGGCCATTTCGCCGAAGAAATCACCATCTCTTAACTGCGCCAGTGGTTCCTCCTCGTGCCCTGTCTTGTAGATATTCACCAGCCCATGGGTAATGATATATAGCGAATCTCCCTTTTCACCCTCCCCAATGACCAGGTCGCCGGCAAGAAAAGTAACCGCCTTGGCCATTTTTGATAATCGCTCCAGTAAATCATTGGGCAGACCGTTCAATAACGGGACCATCCCGATTAAATCCTGCGGGCTTAACCTTGGTGCAGGATCTGAAATCGGCTGCAGCGAATTAATGGCCTCATGTATACGGCGCTCAATATTGGTAAAAACCTTGGAGCCAACTTCACCATTGTGATGCGCATCTCCAATAAAGAATTCGGCGGCAACCAGCGCCACCTTTGCAAACAGCCGTGTTTCAAAACGCAGATAAAATTCAGGGAAATCCTCGGCAACGCGTTCCAGACGTTGCTTACGTCGTTGTGAACGGAGCTTGTACTTTTCAATAACGTCCTGTTTAAGCTCGGCGGAAAAATCATCTATATCTTCCAGTTGCTGTACCACTTTCTCGCAAATAAGGATGCCGGCAATATCGCGTTGCAGACTTTGTGAAAATCTGAGGTATTGATAACGCGCCAGTATTCTTGCGGCCCAGTCATGTTCACGCAATTGTTTAATCAGAGCCGTTTCCATACGCAGAAAAATACTCGTCCTCGATTCATCTTCAGCCTGTTCCTTGTCCTTGGCTACGATTATGTCACGATCGTGCAGCAGCGAATTCTTGATACTCAAATAGGTGTAGTACTGCAGAAAGCCAATGTCATACAGATATTTCAATTCCTGCATTTCCATACGCAGGGCGGTGATCTGTACGTGCCGGGTTTCTACATGCTCATCAAACTGTTTTTCACCGGCATCAAAGACCTGGTGCGTTTTCTTCTGGATTAATTGCTGGGTGCTCCTTGATATAAGTCTTGCCTTGTAAAAAGAATCCAGTATTCCTTCTGCATACTGCTGGGACTGAACCAGTCCGTGTTTAAGCTCTGCGACCTCATCACCTGTAAATCGATCAAAACCCAGCCTGTGCATCAATGGCCGTATGGTCGAGGCATTAATCAGCAAGGAAAACAGAACAACACCCAGCGTTACATATAACAGGGTGTCTCGTCCGGGCATATCAAAGGGTATAGACAGAACTATCGCGATAGCGAGACCGCCTTTAAGCCCGCCCCACCACATGATGTGCTGCTCGCCCATCGATACATGCGGAAGCGAAAACATTTTTGTTGTTGCCGGCACCATCGTATAGACGCCGGCTGCGCGTGCTACCAATACAAGTATGATTGCAACGACGATACTATCAATGTGTGAAAACAACTTGGAGATATCAACCGACAAACCTACCAGCAAGAACAGCAGGGAGTTACAGATCAGCGCGATCACGTCCCAGGTCTCATCGATCGTTTCACGTTCGTTTTGCGGGATACGACTGACGCCGAATATACCCAGCGAGATCGCCGCTGCCACCACCGCCATAACACCGGATACATGCATGATGTGTTCTGCGATGGCAAAACTGCTGTAACCCAGCACGATAGACATGATGAGGTAGGAACTCATGCCGGCCTTGATGCGATATAGCAGTTCGCTTAAAAAGATACCTATTACGGCGCCAACCAGCAGTCCGCCAAAAAACACCCGG
>CAJIBF010000019.1_pt1 | contig 12963 bp, 9 predicted proteins | sample 9199291 | NCBI WGS metagenome assembly CAJIBF01 (sample SAMEA7708293, study PRJEB35096) | sediment metagenome | biome: marine neritic benthic zone biome [ENVO:01000025]; feature: sediment [ENVO:00002007]; material: shallow marine sediment [ENVO:03000034] sea grass bed [ENVO_01000059] ...
AATTTCACCGTGGTACCAAGCATTCTATCGACGTTCTCCACACCATCAGCAAAGACAAGCATCACGTTATCAATAATGTCTTCTTCATCCAGCGGTGATCCGTTTTTTTCATTGTACTCTATCAATAATGATGTCCAGTCATCAGCCGGCGCCTCCCGTTTTTCACGGATCAGGTTTTTGATGTAGTTCCTGAACAGCAACAATGCCTCGTTGGTTTTTTCCAGCGTAGACTCATCAGGAATGATGGAAAACAGGTAAAGGAAATATTCTGACCAGGCAGTCAATGTCAGTTTATCCTCTGGTGGAAAACCCATGAACTGACACATTACTTCCGTAGTAAAAGGTGTGCCGTAGTCATGGATAACATCAAATTCAGTTTTGCTCGATAGACCTTCAAGCAGACAACGTGCGGTCTCATCTATATCAGCCAAGCCTGCATTATCCGATGAGCCTTTGGCGAAGTGAAAAAAACTTTTACTGATGACTTCCCGTCTGGAGGTATGCTCGGGGGGGTCGAGAAAAGGCAATATGTGGTTAGCTATCTTTGCACAAAGGTATTTATCGCTGTTTCGCCGATGTACTACAGCGTAGGAAGAAGGAGCATTACCAAGTCTGTTATCGGCCAGTGCTGTTTTAATATCCTGATAGCGGGTCAGGATCCAGGCTCCAGATCGCGCACGGTGTAGTGGCTGTTCCCGACGCAGAAAAGACAGTATAGGGTAAGGGTCATTTATAAAGTCATCCGCGAGCGGATCGAAATAAAAAGGTTTATCTGCAGCTTGCGTGTTATCCCGATTCGGTTTTTTAAGGAATCTCTCAAACAGTGACACGGTCAGGTGCCCATGCGGCGTTTAAAGGCTTGCACTGCCTTATCAACTTCCAATGCGTCTTTTCCAAGGTGTTCGCTGATAGCTTTAATGTCATCTTCTGACAGTGCCTGACCGGCAGCCAGTTTTGCGAGTATATCCACCTGGTAAAAACGGATTGACGCAGACAGGATGAAAATCTCGTCAGTTAAATCAGCAGTAGTACTGGGCGAGCAGATATCTGCAATGTTGTCAGAAGCCAATCGAACATGGACGCCATGCTGCAACAATTCAAGCACTCTGGGTATCGAATTGTAAGTAGGAGTCTGAATCGGTCTTAACTGGCGCATCCCAAGCGCGGCTGAAGGACAACAGATAACACCGATATTACACTCCAGCAAACCCTCTACTACTTTTTCAAAACGCGCTTCCTCGTAAGTAGAAGGAGAAATCATGTGCACGGCCCATACCATCGGCTCACCCGATTCAGCAACGGGAGCACCGTACTCCTTTACTGCGCGGATCAGACGCTCGGTTCCGCATTCACTGGGTTCGTTACGCTGATCGGTATGCACATGCACAGGCTTGTTATATTTGGTCGCGAGCATCAGCGTTCTTTTACAGTGCTCTTCAAAGCCGATATGTTCGGGATAATCGTCCGTGTCATCGGCCTCGGGTAAAGCGCCAATAAAGTCGGCTATTTCGACACCCTCGACAAAGGTATCCCAACGCTGAGGTTCCGCATCAGTGAAGCCGAAAGGAGAATAAGCCGCGAGGCGTACGTCTATCTCATTGGCCCGTTCTGACTTGATGCTGCTCAGGATCTCCATGGCCTTCAGACCGATATTGTCGGCTGTCACGTCAACCATGGTGTCAGCACGGCGCGTGTTAACAGCAATCATGTCATCCAGGCAGGAATTAACTCGCTGTCGCAGGTCATCCGGATCATAGGCTGGCCCCGCGTGCAGGGAATTAATCAAACTATGCTTTTTTTGCAGGGAAATATAGGAGTTTTCCAGGATCCGAAATTCGTTGCTGGACATGTACTTCTCATCAAGCGTGCACGCTCGATCCAGATGGAGATGGGCATTAAACATGCCGCCAAGCCGTGAGATCTCTTTGTGCAGGTCGTTATAGAACGGATTCGAATCTCTTTTCTTACTCATGATGCTGCTTACTTAATCCAGATCCACTTGCCAAACCGGGGTTGATTATTCTTTGCGATCCAGCCAACACCTTCTTTTAACAGATCTACTTCCAGATACCGCAACCCGCCTGTTTTTGTGGTTTCAATATCCAGAGTAAAAAAATGTTTTTCGCCTGAATCAAGTACGCCGTTAATAATAGCATAACCGGTGCGCGCATTTTTAACACCATTGCGGATATTCAACAAGCGTGAAGAGATTGTAATACCGCTGTCGCTTGTAGGCTGCCATGGCGTGTTACCCGTATTCTGCAACATGACCCTGATAGAAACAGTTTTTGCAGCAGGCATAAGTCGCGGCGCCAGGATATCTATCCGCCCTGACAGGAAATGCTCGGTGTTAATTTTGCCCTTGCTATACTGGCGTCGAGCAGGTGATTCACGCCCTTCTCTGACACATTGCAATTCATTGGCAAGGTCTTGAATAAATTTTTGTGAGTCCTGCCTCGCGCCACCCTCGCGAAAAAACTCGTTGTGTGAGCAATTATACTGATGTAAAGCGATCTCTCCTGTATACAGCTGGCCGATGCCCATTTCCGGAAAATTAAACAGGCCAATGGGACTGTAGACACCGGAACTGCTGCAAAACATAGCCACGCGACCGGAGTAGGGACGATTAATATAAATTTCCTGCAAGCAAAGCAAGCCAACATCGTATCCGTCTGCCTGCAGCTTTCTCGCTATCTCATGGGCTACCCTGGCACCACCACAAAAGCCACCTATATAAAAGGGACCACTATGCTGTATTGCTGTTATTTCACTGATATAGCGTTTCGCGAGCTGCGGATAATCACGCTTTTCTCTTTTCACCATATTGTTCAATGAGTGCATAACGTAAACAGGCTGATCACTTCCGAGGCCTTCTATAAGAGGCATTACTTCCTCATAAAACTGACAACACCAGAACAACGGCGGTAGTTCACCCAGTGTATTAAAACCGTTTATCAGTGACCCAGTCTTCAGCCTTTTGCCGGGCCAGGCCTGCATGGTTTTACGAAACCGGTGTTCAAGTCCGGACGGCAGCACATCAGCTACAGCGGTAGAGGTTTCAGCGGCTACATTTTCAGCAAGCGTTTTCCGGATGTACTCATACAACTGGTAAAAGTCAGGCTTGTCGAACAGCAATGCTGTTGGTAATGAAAGCTTATTTTTTTTCTCCAGCCTGTTCATTAACGTTGCCGCTTTAAGGGAGTCGCCACCCAGCTCAAAAAAATTATCATCTCGACGTATCTGTTCAAGATTCAATATAGCTTTCCACTCGCGCGCAATTTTTTGCGCCAGCCTGTCGTCAGGCAAGTCCGCCTCTCTGTCTTGACGATTTTTATCATCTGCTTGCACGATGGCGGCGATCTCATGGCGTTTTAACTTGCCGCCCGCTGCGCGAGGCAATGCATCCACGAAAAAGACTTGTTGCGGGAGCTTGTAGGCTGCCAGCTTCTCCTGCAGATGGCTTCTGATGGACTGCCCGGTAATGTTACTGTCTGCATTTTTTACAATAGCCACGGCTACTTCTTCACCCAGCGTCGGGTGAGGCAGGGGGAATGCAGCAGCCTCAACAACATCCGGCAATTCTGCCAACAGCAGATCAATTTCCAGTGGCGAAATTTTCTCGCCGCCACGATTAATAATCTCTTTAATACGGCCGGTAATAAACAAATAGCCTTCTGCATCGAGATAACCCCTGTCGCCAGTGCGCAACCATCCTCCAATAAAACTTGTCTGGTTGGTTTCAGGATCCTCGACATAAGCCGTAATGACGTTATCACCCTTGATAAGTATTTCACCTTCACTGCCTGATGCAGCCTCGTTACCATGCTGGTCCAGGATCTTTAGCTCTGGCCCGGCACTGACTCCGACGCTGCCCGTTTTATTTGCGCTGAGTGGATTACTGGTAATAAGACCTGCTGCCTCAGTCATACCATAAATTTCAATAACGGGTGTCTCCAGAGTTTCCTGAACTGATTCAGCAAGAACAGATGACAGCTTGGATGAGACTGCACGTATGAATCTCAATGAACGGCATATATCAACGGCATTCCCTGGTGCAGTATCTTTGATCGAAGTTAACATAGTCGGCACACCCTGGTACCAGGTCGGTCTTGAAGACTCGCAAATGGACCAGAAACTTTCAGCATTGGCATCTGCGGTAACGATCACCTGACCACCTGCCATGAGTGGCGCCAGGCTCAGATCCACGATCGCGCCGATGTGAAATGGAGGCATGGCATTAAGGCAACGATCATTGTCAGTCAACTCGAGAGAGCGCAAGACATTATTCGCTGAAGCAATTAATTGTAGATGGCTTAAAGCGACTGCCTTGGCGGTCGAAGTCGATCCCGACGTATGCAGGATCAGTGCGATATCCGGTTTGCCCGGTTTGTATTCTTTACCGGTAACATCATCACTGGATAAAAACAGCGCTTCTTTATCAACTTGAATAATATCCAACTGCTGCGCGTCGTCTATGGATCTGGCCAGAGAAACAAACTGTTTCGAGACAATCACAGAAGCGATACGATGCCTTTCGAGGAGTCGTTTAATTTCACTGACGGTTTGCGCAGGGTTGATTGGAACACATACGCAGCCGGTCATTACTGCAAGGCTTGTAGCAGACATCAACATGCCTTGCTCCATTACCAGGGCGACACGGTCATGCTGCCGGATACCATGTTCAGACAACAAGGTATTGATAAATTTTGTATATCTGAATAGATGAATAAAATCGAGCGTTTCGCCTCGCTGATCGATAAGCGCGGCATTGTGTCGATAATTGCCAGCCAACTGCTGCAGCAGTAGACCGAGACTGGTTTCGTCTGGTGGCAGACGGGTCATCGATACTCGTTCAGGCAGGGGCCACTTCATGGCTCATAAACTGGACCTGGTACAGGCGGGCATAGTAATTATTCATTTTCAGCAGGTCTTCATGCTTACCCTGTTCAACGATGCGGCCTTTGTCCAGCACGAGAATACGGTCAGCATTTTCAATCGTCGAAAGCCGATGGGCAATGATAAGACAGGTGCGGCCTTTTCTGACATTCTCCAGTGCCGACTGGATATGCCGCTCGGATTTCGTATCCAGTGATGAAGTGGCCTCATCCATGATGAGCAAACGGGCGTCTTTCAGCAGGGCACGGGCAATAGCAAGGCGCTGACGTTGACCACCGGAAAGACGCATTCCATCCTCGCCAACCAGTGTCTCCATTTTATCCGGCAACTCATTAATGAAGTCCGTGGCGTATGCGGCTTCTGCCGCCTTCCAGATAGCCGCATCATTCGCGTCCTGCAGATCGCCGTAGGCGATGTTATTTCGTATCGTATCGTTGAACAGCACAACATCCTGGCTAACGAATGAAATATTCCTGCGCAGCGACACCAGAGATAGTTCCTGCGTGTTGATATCATCAAAATAAATCGCGCCGGAAACGGGCTCGTAAAAACGGGGTAACAGGTTGGCCAACGTCGATTTGCCACTACCGGATTCGCCAACCAGCGCAATCGTCTCTCCCGGCTCTATTGTAAAACTGATGCCCTGCAGCGCATCCTGCTGGGCATTGTCATAGCGAAAACGGAGTTGACGAAATTCTATCCGTCCCTTTGGATCGACGAGCTGTTTGGTGCCGGTGTCAGCCTCTACCTCGGCATCGATTAAACTGAATACGCTTTCGCAGGCAGCGAGTCCTTTTTGCAGATGCTCGTTGACACCGGCCAGACGCTTCAGCGGATCCAGCAACATGGCCATTGCGGTAAAAAATGAAACAAAGTCACCAACCGTAATGCTGTCAACATTGGCCTGCTTGGTTGCCATATAGACGATAATGGCGAGAAAAATTGCGGTAATAAACTGAACCGCCGGACTGCTGGCCGTGGCAGTAAACCCCAGCTTGTTATGGAATTGGCGATGTTTATTTACCGTATTATGAAAACGGGCCAACTCGCTTTTCTTACCGCCATAGAGCTTGACGATTTTCTGGGCATCCAGTGCCTCGTTAAGTACATGATGGATATCACCCATCGTGTTCTGCACCCGAACGCTCATCTTGCGCAGGCGTTTACGAATAATCGAAATAACGATAGCAATCAGCGGTGCGCCCAACATACAGATGAGTGCCAGAACCCAATCGATAAAAAACATCCAGCTCAGTAAGCCAATGACGGTTAATGTATCCCTGACCAGGGTTGAAACCGCGTTGGTAGCCGCTTCCTTGATTTGCATAACGTCAAAGGTAAAGCGGGAAACAATGTTGCCCGAGCGCTGGTCATCAAAAAACCGTTTCGGGCAGTCAATCAACCGATCAAACATCTCCTGCCTCAGGTTCATAATGACCCGCGTGCCAACCCAGTGTAGCGAGGCATTGCCAACATATGAGGCCAAACCACGAATAAAGAACAATCCAACGAACAAATAAGGCATCAGGGCGATAGTTTGCGGGTCCTTGTTAACGAACGCGCCGTCCAGCATTGGCTGCATTAATGCCGGCACGGCCGGCGCGGTGAGCGCCAGCACGATCATGGACCCGACAGCCAGGACAAACACGCGCCAGTGCGGAACGACATAACTCAAGAGTCTGCGATATAGTATGAAATCGGCAGAAATCGATGATCGCAAATTATTCTCCTTGTAAATCAGCGTGTTATATGGCTTATAATGCCTATTGGACGGGATTTGCACAAGCTGCTGCAGACCATCGGTAATTACGGGCAGCAAACATCTGCAGAGGATAAGTGATATAGCATGTCAGTGAAACACCCTATTATTGCGGTAACCGGTTCTTCCGGCGCCGGCACCAGCATGGTGAAGGATGCATTCGCCTATATCTTCGGCAAGAACAACACCCAGGCAGCCATCATTGAGGGCGATTGTTTTCATCGCTACAATCGCAGCGAAATGGACGCACTCAGCAAGGAAGCTGCTGCAGAGGGTCGTAACCTGACCCACTTCGGCCCGGAAGGTAACCTGTTTGAAGAGCTGGAGGCGCTGTTTAAAAACTACAGCGAAACCGGTACAGGCAAGCGGCGTTTTTATATCCACGACGAAACAGAGGCCTCTCAGCACGGTTCGGCTCCTGGCACGTTAACCGACTGGGAACCGCTGCCGGAGGAAACCGACCTGCTATTCTATGAGGGACTGCATGGTGGAGTAGTCACTGACACGGTAAATGTAGCTCAGTATGTAGATCTGTTAATCGGTGTAACGCCGATCATCAACCTGGAGTGGATGCAAAAAATTTATCGTGACCGTGAAATACGCGGCTACAGTGCCGAGGATGCCACGCAACTGATACTGGAAAGAATGTATGACTACGTGCACTACATTACCCCCCAGTTTTCAAATACCGATATTAACTTTCAACGTGTGCCGACTATTGATACGTCCAACCCATTCGCCGCCAGTTACATACCCAGCAACGATGAAAGCTTCATGGTCATCCATATCCGTAATTCCGAAAAAATCGATGTGAACTATCGTCATTTGCTGGAGATGCTGGACGGGTCAATGATGTCCAGTCCCGAAACAATTATAGTGCCCGCCGGCAAGATGGTATTCGCCATTCAGCTGATTCTGACGCCCGTGATTAGTCATCTGATGGATGTAAAAACCAGGACGATGAACGTTATCGAATGAAATGATCGTTATTTTTCTATAACATTCGCGACTCTTTTTTGAGCAACAACATGAAATAATGCGCAGTATTCTTCTTCTAAATCCGAAATGCGGCTGTGGCAAAAGCACACTGGCCACGAATATCGCCTGTCATTTTTCCCTGCTGGGCAAGCGCGTGACGCTTGCAGATTGTGATCCGCAGGGCTCCAGCCTGGACTGGCTGGCAGTAAGACCCGATACTTCCAGCCCTGTTTTCGGCGCCTCTCTGCATAAAGATCGGCTAAAGATTCATCAGGATACCGAGGTACTGGTGCTGGACACACCGGCCGCAATTAATGACAAGCGCCTGTTTAAATATCTTGGCCAGGCACAGACGATGATCATGCCGGTTATTGCATCACCGGTTGATATCCGCGCTGCCGAACGATTCATGAAAGAACTCTTCAGCCTCAAAGGCAGGATCAATAACAAAATCAAGATAGCGACCGTTGCCAACCGGGTCCGTGAAGATACCCTGATAGCGGCAAAGCTGGAGCACTATCTGAGCAACCTGAAACTGCCAGACGGGAAAAAGCTGCCGTTTATGACCATGCTGCGTGCCAGTCAAAACTATATTCGCGCTGCCGAAAAAGGATTGAGTATTTTTGAGCTGGCGCCGTCTAAAACCTATTACGATCGAGAACAGTGGGCGCCGTTATTAAGCTGGCTGAATAGCAGTTTCAGCATGCCTGCAGACTAGATCAGCATTTTCATCCATTTTTTGTAGCCATTAAATCAGTATGTCTTTCAAGTCCACACTTGCCGAACAGGGTATCGAATTCAATATAGCGACTAATGAAACAGTCCTTGAATCCGCGCTCAGGCAGAACATCAGTCTTCCTTATGGTTGCCGTAATGGCGCCTGTGGCGCCTGCAAGGCAAAACTGGTCAGCGGCAGTATTTGCTACAGTGGAGAGCTGCCACCGGCTATCAACGAGCAGGAAAGTGTTGCCGGCATGGCTTTACTATGCCAGGCCAGACCAACCAGCGATCTTGTGATTCAGGCACGCACCGTGGATAGTGCTGGCGAGATCAAGCTCAGAAAATTACCCTGCCGGGTCACAGAATGTGAAAAACTCAGCGAGGATGTCATTCGCCTGATGCTCGATTTACCCAAAACTGAACGTCTCCAGTTTCTGGCCGGACAGTATATCGACATCCTCATGCGCGGCGATAAACGCCGTTCGTTTTCTATGGCCAACCCTCCGCACCAGGACCAGCAGATTGAACTGCATATTCGTTATTACGATGGCGGCCTGTTTTCAGAATATGCCTTCAACGATTTAAAAGAACGTGCCTTACTACGCATCGAGGGCCCGCTTGGTCAGTTCACCCTGCAGGAAGCGCAACGACCGATCATCATGATTGCGGGAGGAACCGGCTTCGCCCCCATCAAAAGCCTGATTGAACATGCATTGCATATCGACGATAAAAGACAGATTAGTCTGTATTGGGGTGTAAGAACGCAGGCTGATTTATATATGAATGAGATGGCGCAGCGCTGGGCAAACGAGCATGAGCACATTAAATACATCCCGGTATTGTCAGATATCGATGAAAGTGAAAGCTGGTCAGGTAAAACCGGCTTTGTTCATGAAGCCGTGCTGGAGGACTTTAGCGATCTTTCCGAACATGATGTTTACGCCTGTGGTCCACCACCAATGATCAATGCAGTAGTCGAATCGTTTCCCGAACAAGGTCTTATGCGGGAACGTCTGTTTTCCGATTCCTTTGAATTTGCAAGTAATTAGTAGCTCCGCTAGCGGGCGTTAGTGGCCAGGGTCAATCCCTTTTCATAGCATTCCGCAGCCTGTTCGCTGTTGCCTTCATGTTCATGCAGTTTTGCAAACTCGTAATAGGCTTCGGGGTTGGGCTGCACGTCCAGACTCTCCTGTAAATAATCGCGGGCCTTGCCCCATAGCTTGTTGCGTATACATATACGACCAAGGCTAAGTAGTAAAATGGGATCACGTGCATGATTGCTCAGGTAGGACTCGGCGACTTGCAATTGCCTGTTCGAATCCTTGCCCTGAACCAGACCATACAGGCGAATAAGTATAGCGTCCCAGTTTTTCTTCAAGGTCGCGCGCAACAGCTCTTCACAATCTTCTGTGCCAGCAAAGCGCAGTCGCTCGACAACGTAAACCTCGATCAAATAAAAGTGCTGTTTTAACTTTCGCGGTATGGACAACCACACTGAATCAAGCTGCTTTTTATTGTCCCTAGTCCCCGCTTCCTTCAATAAACCTGCATAGGCCTCCAGCTGCCGCGCTTCTATCTGTTCACGGGAGTAGATACCGGATTTTTCAACTGCAGGAATCAGCTTCAACATTGACTGCCAGTCATTCAAATCGGAATAGGTATCGAGCAATAATTGTTTAACCTGTGACTGTTGTGGCTGTTTATGTTGCAGATGTTTCAAGGTTGCCAGTGCCTGCTCGGTCTGTTTTTGATCCAGCTGTAATTCTGCCTGGGTAATGCCAACCGCAATCGTGGCATCAGGATTGTTCTGATAAGCCAGCTTTAAATAATCATCGCGCCTCTCCACCGCACCCATTTCCTGGGCTGCCCTGGCCGCGCATAGATAATTGACATAGGGCGCGCGGCTATATGGCGCTGCCCGATAAAACTCTTTCTCCGCTTTTTTCCACTGGCCCTCGGTCATATGTATCAGACCCTGGGTCAGATATTTCTCAGCCCTTCGCTGACGTCGATGGGCTCGCCAGACCCTGACATCGTTTGGCGCTTGCCAGAATCGAACTGCACTGCGTACCACCAGATACAGCAGAATAAATCCGACAAAAAGCACCATCACAAACAAGGTAGCGCTGGTTTGTATGGTCCAGCCGGAAATTGTCATCATGACATAACCTGAATCTGAACCAGCCAGTGAACCGATGGCAACCGCCAGCAGCAATGCTATCAGGCTGAGTAACAGTAATTTCATCAGTCTGTTGTTGTTTCCTGTTCCGTTGCAGACATCGCTTCCTCCGAAACCTGTCTGGAAAGTGCACGTGCTGACTCAAGCGAAGAACTGATATCGATGTCCGGAAATGCCAGTTCCAGGCGCTGCATTCGACCAAGCGAATCATATACATTACGGACTGCTGCATCGGCCAGATCAAAATACGTATCCAGCCAGCGTTGTATGTGTGCTATAGATGCACGAAAGTTTTCTGTATCACGATTAAAAACGGCAAACCGGGCATTCGCCAGTTCGAGCTTGATATTTGAACGGAGAAAATAGATTTCATCCGGGAGTAAATGTGCGCGGTTAACCTTCTGATCACGAGAAATGATTACCAGGCTTTTTAGCTCTGTCCAAACAAGCGTAAAAAACTTCTTTACGTTGTTTTGCTCGGTTGCATCTGCCGCTACCGGCTTGTCAAATTCCGGGGCCCTCACCAATACGGCCTCCTGTAATGGCAGTCCATCTATACGGTTAATAAGGTCAGACAGGAACAAACCCAGGCCACTCAGGTCGGCCTGGTTAAGTGAACGTAACTCATTGATGTCTGCAATGATCTGTTCGCGAACCTGCAAGGCCCTGGGCAGATCCAGTCCACGCAAACGCTGATCAGCTGTTTGCATCGCAGCGATCGCAGTTGCCACATCATGATTGAGCTGTAAACGATAGTTGGCAATGGTCAACAGATGTTCGATCTCTGCCAGAGCAAATTCATGGTTAATATCAATGGTCTCCGCTATCGGTTCCGGGATTAAATCCCTCAGCACATCCTGCCTGGATGCAAGCTCATCGAATTGCTTTTTGATAGTGGTAAAACGTGACTGGCTTGTCTGCAGCTCTTTTTCAAGTTCAGCAATCGATTTGCGAAAGTCATTTTCTGCAACATCGGCAGAGGAAAGTGAAGACTGTATTCCCGTCAGTGACTGATAATTATTAACTGCCAGGCCAATGGCCACGATCACCAGCACTATTGCCAGGCCATGTAATGACTTATTGAATATTGATGAACCCGACTTACTGGTCGACTGACTATCAGTCTTTTGCAATGCCTTTTTGCCTTTATCTCCTTTCTCTGCTGCCTGTTTGTCTGTTGTTTCAGTCATGAATGACTAGTCTCCAAATAATTCCGCCAGTGCCCCGAACAGTCCTGCATCATTTTTCTCATGAGCCACCGCTATGCTCGCTGTAAAACCGCTATGCGCGGCAAATTCAGCATTGCGTTTTGACATGACAACCAATGGCTTTTCAAAAAGGCTTGTTCTGTAGCGAGCCGGTGTCAGAGCAACCAGGTTGTCGATACTTTCATTACTGGTAACTATGATCGCATCTGGCGCTGTCTGTTGCCATAGTCGATGGCATTCATTTTCTTCATGTTCTGCCAAACCGCGCACATAGAGCTCGACAATATCGACATTTGCGCCACGCTGTTCCAGGGTTTGTTCGATCAGTTCCCTGCCGCCTTTCCCGCGCACCAGCAGAATATTCAGGTTGTTCACCTGTTGCAGCTGGGGAAGCTCAAGCAACGCCTCGCTGTCAGCCACGGGCCCGGCATGATTAATCGAACTAATACCATTTTGCTTAAGTGCTCCTGCCGTACTCTCACCAATGGCCAGGATCCGGGTTTTATCGGGCAATTGCGCGCCATCCAGGTAATGCTGAAACATAATGTTTACGGCATTGCGACTGATAAAAACCAGCATATCGTAACGTTCAAGCTGCTTGACTATGTCCCGTGCCCTGCTGGAATCCGTTATCGGCTTGATAGACATGACCGGGAAACGCACAGCAATTGCGCCTGCCTGATTGAGCAATTTGCTCAGATTTTCAGCCTGCCCGGCCGGTCGCGTTACCCAGATACATTTACCAGAGAGCCTCGCAGCCACAACTATCCAAGGATTTCTTTTAAAATCTGATCTGCGCCATCGGCTAACAGTTTTTCAGCAAGTTCGGTACCGATACGGTCACCGTCATTGATATCACCTGTCAGGCTTGATTTCACGACCTCAGTACCATCGACCCTGGCAACAAGTCCAGTCAGAGTCAATTGTTGTGCATTCAGGGTAGCCTGTCCCGCAATAGGCAATTGGCAGCCACCATATAAACGCCGGCTTAATGCACGCTCGGTTTCTACACAATACTGGGTGTCATCATCGTTTAAAGGCATGATCAAAGCCTGAACAGCCTCGTCGTCGTTACGGCATTCAATGCCGATGGCTCCCTGTCCAATTGCCGGCAATAGCTCGTCGTGTGGAATAAACTGCGCTATACGTTGTTCCATTCCCAGGCGCTTGATGCCTGCAGCGGCAAGGATAATCGCATCATATTGGCCATCATCCAGTTTACC
>CAJIBF010000222.1_pt1 | contig 12941 bp, 13 predicted proteins | sample 9199291 | NCBI WGS metagenome assembly CAJIBF01 (sample SAMEA7708293, study PRJEB35096) | sediment metagenome | biome: marine neritic benthic zone biome [ENVO:01000025]; feature: sediment [ENVO:00002007]; material: shallow marine sediment [ENVO:03000034] sea grass bed [ENVO_01000059] ...
TACAGAAGTACACTGGACAGGCCCGTCAATCGGTTTCGACGCCGGTGCCAATGCCTCGAAAGTCTATGTACTTGTCTACCACCTGCCGAGTGCGGATGCTCTTTTTCAACGCTTTCCAGCTGTAGACGGCAGCCTTTACTTCATTGGCGGAATCAGCGCCAACTACCATCAGTCCGATAAAATTATCCTGGCGCCGATGCGACTGGGTGCCGGTCTTAGAGCCGGGGTCAATGTGGGCTACATGAAATACACGCGGGAAAAGACCTGGAATCCCTTCTAGCCGTAGCCAGACTGTAAAAAAAGGCTTTATGTCAGTAATGAGAATCTTTACCATTACTGGCATCACTATCCAGGGATTAAACATGCACAGGCTTATCAAGATTTCTATCACTATCCTGGTTTCCATCTTGATATCTATGTCCGCACATGCCAGCGGCACATCGAAAGAAACCGACATTAGCAAAGTCGAACGCGCCGAATTGACCAACGACAAACAACGCGAAATGCTGTCGAATACGGCCGGCCTGCTCGCTGATTATGAAATTACAGCAAAGAAGCTGGTTGCTTCACTGGACGAAGATGAACTGTCTGCAGAATCAGTAAACGTACAGGCTCAGGAATTGATCAGCCTTTCCGAGAGCGTGATAAGCAGTGCCCGCTTCCGTCTACCCCAGTGTGAAGACTACCTGGCAAAAACGCTTGAATTGAAAAGCAGCCTGAATACCATCTCGCACGAGAGTATCGAAAAGGACTACCATCATGATGGTGCATTGCCTGAAGCCCCGGCTGAGTGCTATCACACGAAAGATCTGTTTGTGCACCCGGCGACTGTAGTCGTGTTAACCAGGGATGATCCGGCGATGGCGCCGGCTACCAGGCAGACTATCGCCGCTGAAATTAACGAAGTACTGGCACATACCGAGGTCGTCAGGCAGCTGGTTATCTACTAAAGCACCGAGAGGCGAAGCTGCAATCCCGCGCTATAATTCAATATTTGTACTACATCACCAGTACTAGCCAGGCGCTTTTTAGCCATTTTCTATCAACTGGCTCACTAAACTGTACAAGTTTTGTCCATTACATGACCAGCTAATTTGCGGTTGAGTTTGCGCCAGCCTCGACAATCATCTAGGTTGTCCATATACAAATGTGCAACATATGTTGCGCAGCCACTGATTAAGCCGGTGCTATCTATGACTCTTTTTTCAAAACTGCTCTTTGCTTGCTGCATAAGTTTATTGATAACTACACAAAGTATCGCTGTCACAGACAAATACACTCCTCCGGGTGACATCTATCTGATGTTCGGTCAATTTCGTTTGTACATCCATTGTGAAGGCAAAGGTGATACAACGATCATTATTGAGACTGGCATCGGCGATACGCTGGCCAACTGGATACCAATACAAAATGAACTTGCCAAACATACACAGGTTTGCGTTTATGACCGTGCAGGTAATGGACTTAGCGATCCGGGCCCAATGCCCAGAACAACATCACAAATCACACTTGAACTTTATAACCTGCTACTCAAGGCTGAAATTCCGGAGCCATACATAATGGTAGGCCATTCCTTTGGTGGTTATATCGCACAATATTTTGCCAAGGTATTGCCTGAACAAACGGCAGGTCTTGTGCTGGTCGATTCTTCACATCCAGACCAAATAGAAAGACTGGCTGATCTCGATAAAATGGAGAACAGACCCAAACGCAATATTGGCGGTTATAAATTCGAGGATGAATCACTGCTAACAGTTGAACAACGTTACTGGAAACATCTTAACGCGCAAAGAAAAGCCGTATGGACGCAGATGGATGAACTGGGTGACTTCAAGGAAAGCGCCGAAGAAGTTAAAGAGCAAAAGAACAAGTTGCCACCCATACCCATAGCTGTATTAACCAGAGGAAAAAGTCAGTTGCCTGACATCCCCGGCAAAAAATCCATGGAAGCTGAGTGGCAGGCCATGCAAAAAGAGTTGACCAATCTTAGTGAGCAATCCTGGCAGGTTATTGTTAAAGACAGCGGTCACAGTATTCACCAGGAGGCCCCTGATGTGGTGATTGCCAATACCTTGAAGGTCCTTAAGCTCTCGCAGGGTACTAAACTGGCCCAACACCCCGCTGAATAACAGCAAAAAAAACCCTCTGAAAATAAATTCAGAGGGTGGAATGTCAACTAATCGTTTAGAGAAGGATTAACCGGCAGGATAGCCAAGTCCGTGTGTGACTCCCCATTCAAACCAGTTATCAACTACGGTGCCTGTTAACAGGATGCCGATGCCGCCGGTGAGCGTGCAGAGTATGGCACACCACCATGCCCACCTGTGTATCGACTCCATTGTTGCGTTAAAACCCATGGTCCAGCGCCAGAAGAGACCCGCTCGTTCTGATGCCGTTCCGCGGTCAACGATTTGCTCAACCTCTCTGTCACCACCGAAACGGCTTACCGCCAGTATCGTTCCGGCATGCATGGCAAACAACAGAACGGCTCCGTAAAGGAACACGATTGACAACATGTGGAATGGGTTATAGAAAAGGTTGCCGTGACGTATAGAAAAGTAATTGGTCCAGTCCAGGTGCGGGAAGATGCCAAATGGCACTGCCTCACTCCAGCTACCCATTAATATTGGGCGGAAAAGGCCCAGAACCAGATACAACCAGATAGCAGAGGCAAACGCCCATGCGACATGTGTCCCCATACCAAGTTCCTTCGCCCGGCTATACATCCGTGCCCACCACATAAGGATCGACGCTGTTAAAAAGAAACCTGCCATCAACCAGAGCCCACCCTCATTCATGGGTGGCCAGCGTAACCCGTGTTCCGGTAACGGTGGATACAAAGCGAGGTAAGGAAGCTGCCTGATAAACTCTATTGGATCCCAGTCGACTGACGCCCACATATGCAGACCAATTATTTCAAATGCGATAAAGCCAAACAGTAGCGATACTACACCATAGCTGCCGAGATAAATCGGACCAATTTGCGCATCACCGATCTTACCCATCCAGTAAGATAGAAAAGCTGATCCTTTTTCCCGTTCACACATATCATGACTGGGATCAACACCCTCATACGCAGGTCCATGTACCTGGACCCGCGAAAAAAAATTCTGATATTCAATCATTTTAGTTCTCCTTCCCGCTTACCAAATTGGTAATTCAAGCCAGTATGTATCCCACCATTCTGGCCAACCGCGCGTCCAGAGCGTACCGGCTATAACAATACATAACGCGCTAAAAAGACCGGCTGCCAATGCCAGAAAATAACCCAGACGATGAATACCCAAAGTGCCTATTGAATAGAAAATTGTGTCCCTGAAGAACGTGTTTTCATGTTCGGCACCTTTTACAGTATTACCTTTACCAGGGTTAACCGCTGAGAGTATCGCGCCACCGTGCATAGCCAGTGCCAGGGTTGTCGCGAAGAAAAAAGTCACCGCGATCATATGCACCGGATTGTAATGGAAGTTGACATAGGCATAGCCGACCTCACCTACCCAGTCCAAATGCCGCATGATCCCGTAGGGGAAACCATGTCCCCAGGCCCCCATCCATAATGGCCTGATAACGACCAGGGCAAGATACGCAAGTATCGCAAAGCTAAATGCGATTGGAACATGTAATCCCATGCCCAGCTTCCGCGCTATTTCGACTTCTCTTAATGCCCAACAGACAAACGCTCCTGTTGCACACATGGTTATCAACTGCCACAGCCCGCCTTCACTTAACGGCGCAAAGGCTAAACCATAGCTGACATCCGGTGGTGCAATGTTAATCTGCCACAGGTTCCAGGTTGGACCCTGTGATGCCCCCCAGATAATCAGAACGGTACCAAGCACAGCAAAGAAGATCGTGCCGACCCCAAATATACCGACGTAAAACGGGCCTGCCCAAAAGTCGAATAGATCTCCTCCCAGCAGTGTTCCGCCACGGACGCGGTATTTTCTTTCGAATGACAACATAGCCATAATATGTTCCTCTCGATTTCTCTTATTAAACCTACCTGTACACCGCTAATGAACGCATTAGTACCTGACTTACTTTAGAGTGATGTTCGGTAAATCTGGTAAACGTTGGCACTATTGCCAACGTTTACCATGTCACTTCCCTGTCCAGGTAGGGTGCACCGGCACTTGGCCAAAAAGCCTCGTTACCGGTCGCACCACTTCCTGAGTACCTCACTTTCGCACGTGTGCAATTTGCATCTCATTGGTAGCTGCAGCACCACTGTTCATAGCCATTGATGATTCAGCTCCTTCATTTAACCAGCTGCCATAACGTGGCGTACTAAGCTGGACAAAATGATTGACCATCACCATCAAAAAGGCGAACAACCCGATAGCAATCAATGCACGGCGCGGATCATATAGCATCCATATTTTCCACATATGTATGTCCTCCAATTATGGTTATATCTGAAAAAGGAACCCCTAGAACCAGGGACGCCAGCTCCAGACCAGTAAGTGAGCAACTAAAGTGACACCCACAAAGATCAAAAAGCTCGTAACGAAAGCTTTATGAAACTCTTTCGCCTCATTGGCAGATAATCCCGACAATGAGCCTCCAGTATCATCACTCATAGGTAAGTACCTCCTATAAATACGGCCAATATAATGGCCTTGCCGTAAACCCTACGGCTGGGTCAACCGGAACCTAGGATCCCGGCCTATTCCACCTGAAACATCCAGATGAAAATTCTTTTCAGCTATGCCATGAATACGTAAGGCAGAATCGTATTGGTCGCTGCTTTCGCTTCACCAATGACCGAGCGCTTCTCGGTTATTTCTGCCTGTAACGGACGCCACTTATCTGGTAACAAGCGTCCAAACATGGCCACGACCAGGAATATCAAAAAGCAGATCATATAAATCACACGAAACTGCCTGGCTTCCTGATGGCTGGCTTGAATAAATCTAGAGTCATTCGTATGTGACATAGTTAACTCCTCCCGTTGGCGATGGGCTGTATCCTGATATTCGAATCCATCCGTACAATGATCGGTATTGACTAACTGATTCATGCTGCTTGCCCCTCTTTGAATGTGCCCGATATTTTCGTAACTCGTTCAACTGTTATTCTTTCCTCACCTGCCTGCCGTGCAGACAGTTCTACTGCATCGCGAAGACGTTTCGCTGCAGAAATTCGTACCAGCACAGGTTGCGCTTCAACAATTTTCTGTAACATCTCACTGGCCGTGCTGTCCCATGGGAGTTCTTCATGTAAGCGCGAAGGCGTAGCTTCAACCTTGTCGAGTTCAGTACCCAATGGCAGGATGTTGAACAGCGCATCGAACAGCGCATTACATACTTCCTGTATCAGGTAAGTGGCACCGGCATAACCCATAAACGGTGTGCCGGTATGTCGACGCACAATGGCGCCGGGTAATGAAGCCGGAATATACATTGCACTTGCGCCGATCTCGGCCAGGTACATACGTTCGTTATAACTACCAAACATTATCAGCGGCGTTTTATCTTGAATCGCCTGCCTGACTTTTGCGTTGTCAGGTTTAACGCCGGCACTGCGCGAGAAGGCAAAGTTACAAGGCAAACCCATTTCGTTTTCCAGAAAATTTTTCAGTCCGCGTGCATAGGTTTCATTGGCAACCACGGCAAAGCTTGCCGTGCCAAAGAAGTCCTGGGTCACTGAACGCCACAGGTCCCAGACCGGTTTAATCGTGGTGTGCTTCTCACGCTCTATAAACGGTTCCGCATCAAGATCCAGTAACTCGGCCAGCTTGTTTAGAAACTTGGTCGTGCTATGCAAACCGATAGGCGCCTGTAAATAAGGTCGGTCAAGTGATTCACATAGCAGTCGACCGTATTCACGGTACATACAGATATTCACATCGGCATCAACAAGTCTTGGGATGTCATTCAAATGCGTACCGAGTGGAAACACCATATTGATCTCGGCACCTATGCCTTCAACCAGTCGACGTATCTCGGCAAGATCAGACCAGGTATTAAAATAACCGTAGGTCGGGCCAATGATATTCACTCTGGGTTTATCACCCGGCTTACGCGCTTTTGGCTTTGGCATCTTGCCACGTTTGGCACCGTACTCAGTCCAGAGCCAGTTTATTGCTCGGTTAGCGCTTTGCCACTGATCTTCATCGATCGTTCTTGGCAAGAAACGTTTGATACCGGTACCTTGCGGCGTTACACCGCCACCAATCATCTCGGCTATTGAGCCGGTAACAACTACGCTGGGCTGATCCGATTTTAATGTTTCATGCGCCCGCTTCATGGCCTGCTCTGTGCCGTTCTGGCCAAGTTCTTCTTCACCAAGACCGGTGACAACGATAGGTAATTCATGCGGTGGCAGCGCATCGGTATAATGCAATACCGAAGTCACAGGAAGATTCTCACAGCCTACCGGTCCATCGATAATGACCTGCAGACCTTTGACCGAGGTGAACACATATACTGAACCCCAGTAGCCGCCTGCCCTATCGTGATCAAGAACTAGCATCAGCACACAGCTCCCGGCACAGTAGTTTCAGCAGGCTTGGCAGACTTGCTGCTTTTAGTTGATGGCTTTGCAGGTACATCTTCCCAGATGCCGGCTGTGTCGCCCTGACCCACGTTTGTAAAAAACGACTTCATGGTGTCAAAGCGTTCCTGGTTGGCTAATGCAGCATTAATGACTTGTGCCAACGAACCTGCGCCTGCGGGTCCCATTAACGGCCGCGCTGAAATCAGGTTGGTGAAATAAAGCGCTGGCGTTGCTCGCTCTTTGGCTTTTTGCACGACCGGAGTCGTACCTATAGCGAGATCAGGATTAACATCCTGCATTGCCGCCAGATCCTGTTCGAGTGAGGCACGGTATTGAATATGTACACCTTTTGCCTCCAGCCATTCACGGTCTGGATCGGACCATTGCGTACGTGGACAGGCCGTACCTACATAAGGTACTTCGGCACCGCTCTCGATTAGTAATCGAGCTACAAGCAATTCAGAACCTTCATATCCAGATAAGGTAATACGACCTTTAATCGGTGTCGCTGCTAGCGCCCCCGATATTGCAGACAGCATTTGATTCTTCGTCTTATCAACTTTTTCTTTGGCGACACCGCATGTCTCACCAATAGCATCCAGCCAGGCTGCCGTACCGTCATGTCCAACCGGCGCAGAACCTACTATAGGCCTGCCGGCAGCGGTAAATTCTCTATACACACTGGTATAGAAAGGATGTATTGCTGCAACGGCCTGGCAGTCGAGCGCAGCATAGAGTTCACGCCATTCCCTGGTAGGTACCACGGGCCCTGCCGCCAGACCCAGTGGTTCCAGCATCATGTTGATACCTATCGGATCAGCCGGGAACATTTCGCCCACCAGCGTAATGGTGTCTCGTCCGTTATGACTTTCACGCGGTGCCTGCACCGGCCCCAGCTCTGCCTCGGTACGTGCGTAGTTCAGCATGGCACCGGCCAGTACATCTTTAGCCTCAGCATGTGTCGGAATACCAAAACCCGGTACATCGATACCTATGATGCGTACACCGTTGATCTGTTTTGGTAATAGTTTCAATGGCACACCGGAAGCGGTCGGGACGCATAGATTGGTGATGACTATTGCATCATAGTGATCCGGATCGGCAAGTTCATAAACAGCTTCGCGTATATCTTCGAACAATTTACCGGTGACCAGTGACTCTGAATCAAATGGTACATAACCCACCGTACGGCGTGCGCCGTAGAAATGTGAGGTAAACGTCAATCCGTATACACAGCAGGCTGAACCGGAAAGAATCGTCGCTGTACGGCGCATACGCAGACCAACGCGTAGTGAACCAAATGCGGGACACATGCTTTGCGGCTGATCATGCGGACCGGAAGGATAATCGGCAGCATACTTTTTCAGGGTTTCACTTTTGCCAGCTGCGGCAGCGGCCTCGCGCATCTTATCGGCGCCGCTGTGACAACCCAAACCATCAGTTGCCGTTGCCGCTTTATTAAATTTATCGTTACTCTCTGGCACGGCTTGCGATGCATTATTCACAGCAACCTTTTCTGCTGCGGCGTCATAACTGACTTCAGCGCTGCTGGCCGATTTGCTTTTATTGTCAGGTTCCAATGCCATCGCTATTCTTTGTTATTGATTAAACGTTGTCGTAAATAACTTCCAGTGAAGGTTTGTTTATTTCTTGCTTACCACACATGTCTTGCTGCGTAGCCGGTTCGAGCACCACGTTCCGCCCAACTTCCTCGCCGTTAAACAAATCAAGTAATTCATCCTGGGATAATGGATTAGGTTGAACCGGAGGTGCATCAGTAACGTTGCTTGAAAGTAGCTCGAATAAGGCACTCCACTCACCACCTGGCTTGCCAATAATTTCATAATTCGCACTTTTACGGCGTATGTCCTCGTCTGCAGGTATTGCCGCCAACACAGGGATGCCTGCATGTTCCGCAAAGGCAGAGGCTTCACCGGTACCGTCGTCTTTATTAATAACCATGCCGGCTACACCGACATTGCCGCCGAGTCTGCGAAAATATTCGACAGCCGAGCAAACATTATTGGCAACGTACAGCGACTGCAGATCGTTGGAGCCAACAACGATTACTTTCTGGCACATATCTCTTGCTATCGGTAAACCAAAACCGCCACAAACTACATCGCCAAGAAAGTCGAGTAAGACATAATCAAAATCCCAGTCATGAAAGCCGAGTTTTTCCAGTGTCTCAAAGCCATGGATGATGCCGCGTCCACCGCAGCCACGGCCAACTTCAGGACCGCCCAGTTCCATCGCATAAACACCTTCACGCTTGAAACAGACATCACCTATCTGCACTTCTTCGCCGGCTTCTTTTTTCTTTGATGATGTTTCAATAATGGCCGGACAGGCACGACCACCAAATAACAGTGAAGTCGTATCACTCTTGGGATCACAACCGATCAACAGCGTTTTCTTACCCTGCTGAGCCATCATGTAAGACAGGTTGGCCAGGGTAAAACTCTTGCCAATACCGCCTTTGCCGTAGATAGCGATAATCTGGGTTTCTTTCGTAGGCGACGACGTCGAAACCGGGTCCGGCTCCATAGCCGCCTCGGCACGTAAACGTTCATCGTTATTCTTATATAGCTTGACTGGCTGTGCCGGGATGCTTGCAGTGCTCATTAACAGGTCCTCCAATCAAGGATCATTTTTAAACAGTCGGGATCGGCAAATGCAGTTCGATAGGCATCTTCTGCCTGCGTCGCATCCAGCCTGTGGGTGATAAGGCCATCCAGGGATAACTCGCCCGAACTGACCAGTTTGTTTACTGCTACCAGATCGGCGGGTTGCCACTCGGCGGCAATGCGTAAACGCGCCTCACGCATAAATGCGGGAGGGAACAGGAATGAAATCGGTTGTGCATAGAAACCGGCAAGTACCAGTTCGCCGCCTTTGGCGAGCACCTGGATCAGTGTATTGATTAAACTTGCATCGCCACTGACATCATAAATATTGCGGTAATCCTTACGGTCATCATGGGCAGGGTCAATCACGTAGTAACCTTCCGCTCCGGACTGACGTGCCGGATTCTTCTCCCAGACGACAGGCGGTTCGTTACCAAGCAGAACGGCGATGCGGGCTAATAAACGGCCCAGTACCCCATGGCCAATGATGAGATCGGGTTGCTTGTTTTTGTCACCAAGACTGGCGTGATATGCCGTGGCAGCCAGTGCCAGTAACACGCCATCTTCAGCAAGTTCGGAATTAATGGGAACGATGCGATCTTCGGCTACGACGACTCTGGCAGCCGCGCCGCCAAATAAACCCCGGACCTCGCCATAGCAGTTGGCGCCGGGAACGAATACCTGCTGGCCTATCGATAGCTTGCTATCAGACTGACCGGTATCGACCACGCGTCCAACGGATTCATAACCAGGCACGAGCGGATAGCCCATCCCGGGAAAAGTAGGCATCTTGCCTGACCACAGTAATCGTTCGGTTCCGGTACTAATACCACTCCATTCGATATCTACTGTTACGTCTCCTACCCCAGGTGGCGCCAAGTTCAGCTCTTTTAACGCTATGCGTTCCGGCTGTTCCAGCACTACAGCGATTGTATTCATTAGTATTTGCTGTCAGTGCTTTTGGAAAAAAGATTCTCTGACCACATGCTATGTCAGTCTACGCTGACAATGAATGTTGTCAAGTAAAACTTACACTTTTGAGGCTATAATCAGGCTGGTTTGCAGGGGGATATGAGTGGCCCGGATCTCGAGTTCACCAAACCCGGCTTGTTCCAGTAAGTTACTAAGTTCATTGAGGTTTCTTGGCCTGCCACGTCCCATCGCCATTAGGTAGAATCCGAAATAGGCATCGGACATGGGCTCTGTACCTGACACATCGGACATGGGTTCAGCCAGTAGCAGCTGACCGCCAGGTTCAAGTGCCTGACTCGCGGCCTTTAATATGGTCAGTGCTTCAGGATCGTTGTGGTCATGAATAATCCTGACCAGAGAAATAATGTCGGCGCCACGCGGCAGAGCGTCATTCAGAAAGCTGCCTCCATGTACCTGACTTCTTTCCTCCAGACCTGCTGCATGCAACTTCTCTTTTGCCTTTGCTGCCACCGCCGGCAAATCAAATAACATCAGACGCAGATGTGGTTCTTTGGCAGCAACGGCTGCCAAGAATGTACCGTCGCCGCCTCCGACATCGAGCAGGCAGCGATGCGGCTTGAATGAATAAGCATCCAGGATCTGTTCTGCTACCAGCGGTTGTGAAGCCGACATCAGTGCAGAATAGGCACTGACCTTATCCGTCTCCGCCGCTGTCACGTTTTTTTCATCGGTATAGTTCCAGTAACTGGCGAGCTCAGCATTCCCTTTTTCGGCTTTCAACATTGCAACCGGATCGGCAAGGTCCCTGTATAGCATCGGATGATGCTTGATCATCGCAATCACTCCGGGGTTACCCAGCAATGCGGCACCATGACTTCCAAGTCCATAGCGGTTATGACTGCGTCGATTGATCAGGTCCAATGACACGGCAGCATCCAGCAGCCGTTGGGTAGATTGCTCGGAAAGATTGATAAGCCCTGCAAGTTCAGAGAGCGTTTTAGGTTCATCTTTCAACAGTTCGAACAGATCCAGCTGCACGCAGGCCAGCAGAACCTGCGAGTAAACGAAACCGGCGCAGAGATCGAACATCTCTCTGGCACGACGTCGCGCTAATGGTCTGGTAAGTGGAAAAGACGAAGCCCATTGCTGGAATCGCGAACTGGACAACAACCTGTCACGAAATGAATAAAAGTAATCTAGGATCGACTGGCGCCGCGACATTCTCAAATTACTGGAAACGGCGTCAGTATCGGTATTATACAAGGCAGGCAATGATGACTAGGCAGCGTTCCTGATGATTTCCTTTGGCAGAAAACGTTCAGACTCTTGCAGCATGTGCGCTTTCAAAGCTTCAGCACCGGGACAATCAGGTATCGAATCAACGGCCTGCTGCATAAGGCTTTTGAAACGCTTGATTGCACCGGGCAGGCCCAGTTCCTGACAGGCACTGGGTCTATCAAGCGCCACATCCTGGCCAACGGGCTTACCCATCTTTTCCGGGTCACCGGCCACATCTCTGATGTCATCTGCAACCTGATAGGCTTCACCGATGCATTCGCCCAGCATACGCCAAACCTTTGCATCATGTCCGCTGGCTGCTGCACCTGCCATAGTCGCAGCAGCGAACAATGCGCCCGTCTTGGCACGCTGATATTTGCGTAGCGACACAGTTGGTTCTGACTCCCAGGCCTGACCGGCACAGATACCGTTGGGTGCACCAACCGCATCGCTGATAATCCTTAGTAATTGAACAAGGCGTCCAGGATCAGATTCACAGTGTCTGGATAGCACCTGGAAAGCGAGAACGATTAATGCGTCACCGGTTAGCACGGCAAGCGGCTCTCCAAAGACCCGGTGAACAGAAGCCTTGCCACGACGCGTTGCGGCATTATCAAAACAGGGCAAGTCATCATGGATTAGTGAAGCACAGTGAAGCAGCTCGATCGCAATGGCTGCCGCATTGGCAATCTCTGGACGATCATCTTTACATGACATAGCGACAGCGAGACAGAGTTGGGGACGTATACGCGCGCCACCTGAAAAAACGGTATATTCAATGGCTTCGGCAAGTTTGGCTGGGCAATCGTCTGATTGCGCCAAGGTAACAGCATGGATTAGGTTTTGTTCTATTCTACTTATAGTATCCATCACGCTACCCCCGTAGTGTAAAGATTTATTGACACATAGATACGCCCCTACATGTAATGTAATATAGACACATGGTCTACCTAAGTCAATTCCCGCCCCAGCAACGTGTCAAAGCAAAATAATCGCGTCATTGTCGTTGGTGCTGGAATTGGGGGATTGGTCGCGGCACTGGAACTGGCCAGCCAGGGCATTGCCGTCACTGTCATCGAGAAAAATCCTCAGGCCGGAGGCAAGATCCGCGAGCTTGCGCCAGCCGGGAAAGGTATCGATTCAGGCCCGACGGTATTCACCATGCGGCACGTGTTTGATGATATTTTTCAGGCGGCCGATACAGAACTGGATCAGCATCTGACACTGGAACCGGTAAGCATACTGGCCAGGCATGCATGGAACGCCAATGAGCGACTCGACCTGTTTGCAGATATCGACCGCTCAGCCGAAGCCATTGGTGATTTCGCCAACGCATCGGAGGCGCAACGCTATCGTGAATTTTGTGGTCAGGCCCAGGCCATCTTTAAGACACTCGAACACCCTTTCATGCTGTCATCGCGTCCTTCGCCATTCACACTGGTAAACCGGATCGGACCGCTTAATCTGAAAAAACTTTTACAATTGAACCCGTTTGTCACGCTCTGGCAGGCACTGGAAAAATCATTTACAGATCCACGTTTGCAACAACTGTTTGGTCGCTATGCAACCTATATGGGTTCCTCACCGTACCAGGCACCGGCGACA
>CAJIBF010000210.1_pt1 | contig 12937 bp, 17 predicted proteins | sample 9199291 | NCBI WGS metagenome assembly CAJIBF01 (sample SAMEA7708293, study PRJEB35096) | sediment metagenome | biome: marine neritic benthic zone biome [ENVO:01000025]; feature: sediment [ENVO:00002007]; material: shallow marine sediment [ENVO:03000034] sea grass bed [ENVO_01000059] ...
ATAAAAGGTATCAATAACAGAGTCCAGTTGGCTGAGGCTGAAAGATATTATCAACTGGTTCAGGCGCATCATCTCATGCAGCATGGCGTTGGCCTGCTAGATCCTGCACGTTTTGACTTGCGTGGCGAGCTTGAGATTGGACGCGATAATATACTGGATATCAATATCGTCATCGAAGGTCGGGTGAAGCTCGGTAACAAAGTCACTATCGGTGCTAACTGTTATTTGAAAGACTCGGTAATCGGAGACAATGTCGAGATACTGCCAAACAGCATGCTGGATAATGTTGTAGTTGGCAATGGATGTCGAATTGGTCCTTTTGCCCGCATCAGACCGGAAACCACGCTTGATGATAATGTACATATTGGCAACTTTGTCGAATTGAAAAAAGCCACTATTGGTCAGGGTAGCAAAATCAACCACCTGAGTTATATCGGTGATACCCATGTGGGTGAAGAAACCAATATAGGCGCAGGTACGATTACCTGTAACTATGATGGAGCTAACAAACACCAGACCGTGATTGGTGATAACGTATTTGTTGGCTCTGATGTACAGCTAATCGCACCGGTAACCGTCGGCTCGGGATCAACGATTGCGGCTGGTACTACCGTGTCCAGAAACGTCAAAAATAATGCACTGGCGATCACCAGACCGGAACAGCGAGAGATCCCGGACTGGAAGCGCCCCGTAAAAAAATAACCCTTTATTATCATGCGTATCGGCTATTATCAGTTTCGTCCCCTGTTTGGAAAACCGGATAGAAATTGCAACAAAATGTTATCGGCATTGACCAATGTCAAAGCAGATTTGATAGTGCTACCTGAACTGGCATTATCAGGCTACTACTTCCAGGACAAACCTGAGGCCCTGCGCTACGCCGAAGATCCGGAAAACAGCCCGCGAATTCAGGCGCTATGTGAACTTGCAAAGAAACAGAAGATGCATTTCATTCTTGGTTTCGCTGAGAAAGAGGATGATAAGTGCTATAACAGTGCTGCATTGATTGGCCCCAACGGGATAGAACATATTTATCGAAAAGTGCATTTGTTCAATGAGGAAAAGTTCTTTTTTGATGCGGGCGACATTCCTTTTACTGTAAATACAGTCAATGGTGTCAGGATCGGCATGATTGTTTGCTTCGACTGGGCTTTCCCGGAGACGATACGCACGCTGGCCATGCAGGGTGCGCAGATTATTTGCCAACCAGCCAATCTTGTACTTGGTTACTGTCAGCAGACCATGCTGGTGCGTGCGATCGAAAACCGGGTGTTTATCGTCACGGCCAATAGATATGGTGAAGACAAACGTCCCCAGGGGACATTAAGGTTTACCGGAAAGAGTCAAGTCGTTGCGCCAGGCGGAGAATTATTGCATCGCGCAGTCTCACAGCGAGATGCTCTTTATATTACAGAGATTGAACCAACGGATGCAGATAATAAAATGATCACAAAGCATAACCACCTGTTTGATGATCGTCGTCCCGAGTTTTATAGCTGATTACTAGTTACAGTTTTTGCTTTGTTAATAATGAACAAACCTAGATAGCAAGGAGATATTCAGTGAGTTTCGCCACAGCCGATCTGTATGATGAGTATGAAGAACAACTACAAATCGCCACGCCCATGTTTAATAGCTATGGCGCGAAAAAGAAATTTTCCGGTCCGGCTGCAACGGTCAAGGTGTTCGAAGACAACTCGCTGGTAAGGGCCGCACTGGAGGAGCCCGGCAATGGCAAAGTGCTGGTTGTTGACGGTGAAGCTTCCTTGCGTTGTGCGTTACTTGGTGACATGTTGGCGTTGTTAGGAGAGAAGAACGGTTGGGAAGGAATAATAATTAATGGTTGCATCCGTGATTCAGCAGTTATCGCGACCATGAATATTGGCGTCAAGGCGTTGAACACCAATCCGAGAAAAAGTGTAAAAAAAGGTGCCGGTGAACGCGATGTGTCGATAAGCTTCGCCGATATCACTATTGAACCAGATGATTATGTCTACGCTGATGAAGATGGCATTGTTATCAGCAAGGAAAAACTGGTCTAAAGATATGTCTAAATTTACAGTTACTTTACTCTCCATTCTGTTGACCTTTACTGTAGCAGCACACGAGGACTCACCGCTGTTTAACCAGGTGCATCTGCAGGCCAGTGCTCAAATGGACGTGCCCAATGATGAACTGATCGTCATTATGACCGTAGAAATGGAAGCAAATAATGCGGCTGAGCTGGCGGATAATATTAATGAAACTATGGATTGGGCGATTACCAGGGTTAAAAAGCACTCGGCGATTCAAGCCAGAACCTTGTCCTACAATACGTATCCGGTTTATGACAAGAAAACCTTAATAGGTTGGCGAGGTAATCAGCAACTCGAATTGAAAAGCTCAGATATTACAAAATTGACTGAAATGACCGGTCAATTGCAACAACGATTACAAATCAAGGGCATGCGCTTTAGCCCAACAAAGCAAACAAGAAAAAAGCACGAAGACGTATTAATTGAGGAAGCAATGCAGGCTTTTAAACGAAGAGTTGAGATTGTAAAAAAGCATATGTCTGAAAAAAATGTACGTATCGTCAGTTTGAATATTAATACCGGCGGTGATTATCCACGGCCTGTTCGCGCAGAGACACGTATGATGGCTATGGATTCTATGGCCGTCAGTGCACCTGCTGTTGAAGCAGGTTCTTCGAGTATTACAGTGACTGTTTCCGGTTCAGTGCAATTCTTTTGATTACAATGCGGCCTGTATTGATTACCATTTTCCCCGTTCAGTCTGGTCGATAGAACAGCTTTGGATAAAAAAGTCCAAAATCAAAGGCGATCGAATGTTTTATTGCTATTGCTGGGTGTATTACTGGCGGTAACAATTATTTTACTAACCCGGGGAAGCACTAGCTGGCCAGACGGTAAAGTCTTCACAGAACTTACCCTTATGCAATGGCTTTCTATTGCGCTATGCAGTTCAATTGGATTACTGATCCAGTACTATGTTATTTTTCTAGTCCGTCATACCCATCTTAAGGTTTTGGTTTTCTGGCTCTTACCTGGTCTATGGTTTTTTAACAATATTCTGGTTGCAATGCATCGGTTTCTCGACTGGACTACTGAAATTGCTTCGGATGTCGGTTGGTTTACGCTGGCTGATTTAGTCAGCTGGATGTTAAGCGCTGTCTATTTCCCTATACTTATTGCAGCCGGCGCTGTTGCCGCGATTCTGGATGAAACTGGTGGTATGTTAAGCCAGGCCTGCTATTTCGCAAGGATAGCACTTGACGTGGCATCTATATCTCCATGGCAGTTTATCGATTTCAGTTTGAATCTACTCGGTATTCTCTGGGATTTACTCTCGAATACATTTGTCCAGGAAGTAATGGAGTATAACCGTGATGTTAACTCGTTGTTTGAATTCAGTATTGTTGCTGCTTTCAGCTTCCCAAAATGGCTGACCACATTGGGCTATAGTTTAGCCTGTCTGTGCCTTTGAAAATTCATTTTTGGTCAGGAGCCGGTTTCCCCCAACATCTCGGCACCGATTGTCTGGTTGCGAATTAGAGAATGAATAGATTATTGTCCGACTGCGGAAATGCGGTCGGGCCTTGTGTTTGATACTAGAAAATGCAGTGCTTGGTAAAATCTGCCAACTCGTTTGCAGTCCAGTCGCCTTTAGGTTTTTCTTTCAGTTCTGCACACCATTTCTCACTGCCTACTTCCGCTGCACAACCGGCAGCAACGGCCACAACTAAAAATAGCAGCGTGGTTTTCAGTACGGAGTAAAATTGATCCATATCATTCTCCAGCATTAATTATTTAACTTGCCCAATACCCGGCTGGCTGCCTCCAGCGTTTTCTCAATATCGTCAGTGCTATGGGCCATGGAAATAAAACCCGCTTCAAATGCTGATGGCGCAAAATAGACGCCTTCAGCAAGCATGCCATGAAAAAAAGCACGAAATTTATCCTGGCTACACTTCATGACCTGTTCAAAGGTTTCTATTTTATTGACGTCGCTGAAAAACAAACCAAACATACCGCCCATATAGTTAGCAGACATAGCAATATCATTCTTATTGGCTAAATCCAGCATGCCTTCCACAAGCTGTACTGTTTTTTGTTCAAGCTCGTCGAAGAAACCGGGTTTTGAAAGCAACTCCAGCGTTGTAAGGCCGGCAGACATGGCAACCGGGTTTCCGGAGAGAGTACCCGCCTGATAAACGGGTCCATCCGGCGCCAGATGATCCATGATGCTTGCCGGTCCGCCAAAGGCGCCTACCGGCATGCCACCGCCGATGACCTTTCCCAGTGCGGTAATATCGGGTTTAATATCATATACGGACTGAGCGCCGCCGAGCGCAACCCGAAACCCGCTCATCACTTCATCAAAAAGCAGCACCGCTTGATACTCGTCACATAGCGTTCGCATTGTTTGGAGAAATTCAGGTCGTGCAGGGATGCAGTTCATATTACCTGCGACTGGCTCTACGGCCACTGCTGCAATTGTCTCACCTGCTTCAGCGAAAACCTGCTTCAATTGTTCCACATTATTGTATTCCAGTGTCAAGGTATGCCGGGCAAGGTCTGCCGGAACACCTGGCGAAGTTGGTACACCCAGTGTCAATGCCCCGGAGCCAGCCTTGACCAGTAAAGAGTCAGCATGGCCATGATAACAACCTTCAAATTTAATTATTGTGTCCCGACCGGTCACGCCTCTGGCAAGCCTGATGGCACTCATTGCCGCTTCTGTCCCGGAACTGACCATTCTCACTTTTTCGATTGAAGGCATCAGCTCACAAATTGTATTTGCCATTCGTGTTTCGATTTCAGTCGGTGCGCCGAAACTCAAACCGTTCTCAGCAGTTTCCTGAACTGCCTTGATAACATCAGGGTGGGCATGTCCGAGTATCATCGGCCCCCAGGAGCCGACATAATCGATGTAGCGATTATTGTCGGCATCATAAACGTAAGCGCCTTTTGCCTTGCTAAAAAATACAGGAGTGCCTGTTACAGATTTAAATGCTCGTACGGGTGAGTTAACACCCCCGGGAATATGTTTTTTTGCTGCTGCAAATAATTCTTCGTTGGTCATTATGTTTCTGGTTCCATCAGTATGGTGTTGAAAAGCCTGTTGAAAGCATCAAGAACTGTCAGGTAGTCCCCGGAGGCATACAGAACATTGCTTGCTGCAAGTATATCCGCGCCAGCTTCAAGCAGGACTTTACCATTATTCGGCGTGATTCCGCCAATGGCAACAATCGGTAGCTTCAGTTGACGGCGTGCAGCAATTAGAGTGTCGGGTTTTGCCTCAATTGCTTCAGGTTTGGTTGCCGAAGTATAGAATGACCCGAAAGCAACATAGTCGGCACCTTGTTGCTGTGCTGCCAGTGCCATATCAACTCTGTTGTAACAGGAACAGCCAATTATTAATGGCCCAAGATATTCCCTGGTCTCATTAATACTTGCATCGTCTTTCCCCAGGTGCATTCCATCAGGCTGTATTGACCTGGCCAGTTCTATGTCGTCGTTAATAATAAACGGTGTATTATAGTATTTGCAGAGTTCTTGTAATGCTGTTGCTATCTGTATTTTTTCTTCATTCTTACGTGCTTTTTTATCACGATACTGCAATGCGCCAAGCCCGGCCTTCAATAAACACTCTGATTTTGCCAACACATCATCGTCGCTTGGCAATGAATAATCGGTTAAGCCGTAAAGACCAGATTGAATAAACTTCATGACTGATTATCTATAATCATTATTATAAAAACGATCTGGATTCCATTGTCCCTTGCCTGGTTTGTATCCATTTTTTAGGGAATACCAGGTGTAGTCCTGGGCGTTTTCTACGGCCTCTTTCAGACTATCACCGATGGCAAACCGGGCCGCTATTCGCGATGCCAGTGTACAGCCTGAACCATGGTAACTATAAGGCAGTCGTGGCCAACTGTATTCATGACGTTCGCCGTCTATATACAGGGTGTTAACAACACTTTCAGTCTGTTCATGCGTCCCCGTAATCAGGACTGACTTTGTACCTGTTTCAAGTAGTTTCGCAGCCGCAAGCTGCAGGTTTGCTTCCTTTGTGAGTGTTCTTGCTTCATTGCTGTTCGGTGTAATAAGAGTGGCCATAGGCATGAGATTTTGCATTAAACTTGAGCACGTATTTTCATCTGATAGCACAGTCCCACTGCCGGATGTAATAACCGGGTCAAGTATCAGTGGGATTTTTGCTGTAGACAATTCATTACACACAACTTCAATCAGATCAGTGCTGCCCAGCAGTCCTGTTTTACAAACAGCGACAGACATATCTTCCAGAATCAGGCGTAGCTGTTTTTTAAAGTTCTCAGGTTCCTGAACGAGGACATCAACAACCTGGCGGCTATCCTGTACAGTCAAAGCGGAAATTACCGAGGCTGCATGGCAACCTGAGTTTACAATAGTTTCTATATCTGCCTGTATACCGGCACCGCCTGATGGGTCGTGACCACCAATTGTCAGGACGACTTTTTTTCTATTGATATTAGCCATCGGAAAGGTATGCTACTGAGCTTTCTTGTTGTCAACAATAATACTAAAGAGGTTCATATGAAGCAGTATATGTGTGTCATTTGTGGTTTTGTCTATGATGAAGAAAAAGGCTGGCCAGAAGATGATATCCCTCCTGGCACAAAGTGGGAAGATGTCCCTCCAAACTGGTCCTGTCCGGAGTGCGGTGCCCGAAAAGAAGACTTTGAGATGGTTGAAATCTGATAAGAACTTATCTGGCAGATCTAAAAAGGCCGAACGACGGCGAGTATTATAATGATTGCCAGAAACAGAACCGGCATCTCATTAAACCAGCGATACCAGACATGGCCATGCTTATTCCTGTCGTATTTAAAATCCTGCAATAAATACCAGCAGTAAACATGATAGGCGACCAGTATTAGAAGCAATAGTAGTTTTACATGTAGCCATATCTGTCCGCTATAGGCTGCCATACCGTTTGATGACAAAAGTAAAGTTCCAAATATGAAGGTAAATAATGCAGACGGAGTCATGATTCCATAAAACAACTTGCGTTCCATGATTTTAAATCTGTCTATACTGGTTTGATCGTCTGACATTGCATGATAAACGAATAAACGTGGTAAATAGAACAGGCCTGCAAACCAGGCGACCATAAATATAAGGTGTAAAGCTTTATACCAGAGCATTAAGGAATCACCATTCAGGTTAGTGAATTTGTTTGGGAGGCTATCATTTTAATGATTTGTTGCCGAAGCGAGTCTATATTTATTTTTCCTGTCATTCTCTCAACGATTTGTCCATCCGCGTCAACAAGAAAACTGGTCGGCGTTGCCTGTATATCACCAAATGCCTTTGCCGCATTTCCATCAATATCAAGCACGATCGAATATGGAAGTTTCTCACTGGCCGATAATTCCACGACGCGGTTGGGGGGATCATAAGACATCGCTATGGCAATAATCTCGAAACCGTCTTGTTTCAGTTCGTTATAAAGATCGACGAGGTGTGGCATCTCGCTTATACACGTTGTACATGTACTGGCCCAGAACGTTACCAGTGTAGTCTGGCCTTTATAGTTCTGGGGATTAAGTATTCGCCCATCAATTGAGTTAAGGCTAATGTCCGGAACCTGACTTGCTTGCGGCTGCAATAATCCCTTGCTGAAAGCAAAGAGACCAATCAGCAAAACAACTGCCAGGCCAATAGCAAGTTGCCTGTATTTCATTTTTGCTGAGGTTCTATTCTTGATTCCAGTGCCGGTGTATCGTTATCCTGATTTCCGCGAATGAAGTTTCTGACGCGCAGCGCAATCCCTTTCAGAGCTCGCCATATTCTGGGTAACAGCCATATCATCAGGCCTATAAAAAATACGAGGAATACAACAAATAGCCAGGGATGCGTGAGCGCAGCCCATATCCCTGTGATAACCATGATGTCTTCACCTACAGAGGCGGTCCAGTTGGTTAACGGCTCAGGAGAAGTGTTAATAACGGCCCGGCCTCCTGTCTTGGTAGCGTGCGTTGCAGCTGTAAGGCTACCGCCGACGATAAAAGCAGCCAGCTCAACTGCCGGGGTAGTATCGCCAACCGCGCTCATTGCAAGTACAGCACCCAGAGGGATGCGAATGAACGTATGCAGGGTATCCCAGGCAGTATCTACGCCGGGTGTTTTATCGGCAAAAAACTCGATGCAGTACATCAATCCCGCAGCAGTCATTACCATCGGATCAGTAACAACCATTAAATCAGGTGGCAGAACGATATTTCCAGTACTGCCCAGATAGCCAAGCATGAATACAGCGGCATAAAGATTAATTCCGCTAGCCCAGGCAACGCCCATACTTAACGCGATATATTGTATTGCTTCCATAATTTTTCCCTACCTGACAAATATGATATCAAACAACGCCTGGCAATAGTACCGGCCAGAAATATATAATGCTATTTAAATCATGCAGTTACAACAATAAGACTACTGCCTGATTTAATCGTTCAATCGGTAAAATTCTTCGGGAAACGCTGGAATACTGCTAATTGACAGTGTTACTTGCTGATATTATTATCATTTCCGGTTCATCTGTTTAACACAGTGGACGTTAATAATAATAATGATAAAGATTATTTTTAGAGCGGCTAAGGCCGCTTTTTTATTTTCCTGCCACTAAAGTATTATTCGATTAATTTTAATTCTAACCAGGTGTGCACTCATGATTAAGGTCGGTATTGTCGGCGCAACAGGATATACAGGTGTTGAGCTGCTAAGGTTGCTGGTGCTGCATCCACAGGCGGAGATCATTGTCGTGACATCTAATTCAGAGCAGGGCAAGCGTGTTGATGAGGTTTTTCCCGGCTTGCGCGGACACTGCTCACTGACGTTTGATGTGCATGAAACTGAAAAACTGTCAGATTGTCAGTTGGTTTTTTTTGCAACGCCTCATGCCACGGCGATGAAATACGTTCCGGCGCTGCTGGAACAAAACATACAGGTAATCGATCTGTCTGCCGATTTCAGACTGAAGGATGCGGCACTATGGAAAGACTGGTACAAGCAGGAACATAGTTGCCCAGACTTACTGGATATTGCGGTATACGGCTTACCAGAGCTAAACAGGGATTTGATAAAAAAAGCACGGCTGGTAGCCAATCCAGGTTGTTATCCAACAGCGATTGCTCTGGCATTATTACCGGCTATCGCATCTGGAAACATTAATTTGGGTAATATTATCGCGGACGCAAAATCAGGAGTGAGTGGAGCAGGGCGCGGTGCTGTATTGGGTGCGCTGCATGCTGAAGTTTCTGAGTCTTTTAAAGCCTACAACGCAGCCGGGCATCGACACTGGCCGGAAATAGTTCAGTCTCTGAATCAGGCGGCAACAGACGGTCACGTGAATATCACTTTCGTACCACATCTGGTGCCGATGAATCGTGGCATATTGGCCACGATTTATGTTCAGCCATTGTCTGAGCAGGATTGGCAAAATGCGTATGAATCATTTTATAGGGATGAGCCTTTCGTGGACGTACTGCCAGCTGGTTCTCATCCTGAAACGCGTTCAGTAAGGGGTACCAATCATTGTCAGCTTGCAATGCATAAAAGCAATTCAACAGAGCCCTTTCTGGTATTGATTTCGGTTATTGATAATCTGGTAAAAGGCGCCGCCGGACAGGCTGTTCAGAATATGAATTTGATGTTTGGTTTCGATGAGTCGAGCGGTTTGCTTGCTAGCGGATTAATTCCCTAGGCAATCTGAATGTCCAGACTTGTAGTCAAAAAGCATCGACCCCTCGAGATTGTCCTTTATTGTGTTTTATTGAGTGCCGTAATTTCATCACTTGTCTGGGTTTTTCTGGATGCAACGCATTGGAATTACATCCAGAAGCTTTTTCTGAAGGGCCAGGAATCCGGCACGTTATGGGAGGTCAACCGTGAACTGGAAAATGATAACCGGCAATTACGGGAAAAAGTCACCATGCTCGAGCGCCTTACCGACCTTGATAAAGAAACGGCTGCACGATTGCAGGACGATATCAGGGGTCTTCAGGATAAAGTTTACAGATTAACCGGGGAACTCGAGTTTTATCAGGGAATACTTTCTTCAACAACAGACTCCAAGGGGTTGAATATACAAGGATTACATATTGAATCAACCGATCAACAGGGCATCTTTCTTTACAAGCTGATATTAACCAACGTGTCAAAAAGTGCTAACATCATTAAGGTATCATTCGACATGTCGATAGAAGGATTAAACGGCACAGAAGCGAAGGTATTATCACTGGATGATGTCATGACGGGAAATTACCCGGATCGTGAATTATCATTTAAGAACTTCGAACGAATCGAGGGTAGTTTTTCATTTCCATCGGGATTTAAACCGTTACGGGTGGTGGTGAATTTGATGCAAAAAGGCGTTTCAAAATCTGCTGTCCAGCGAGTATTTGAATGGCCGGCCATTGCCGGATAAGGAGTAAAGCATGTTTGGTAATTCAAAAAAACGCAGGGCGACCCGGATTGATACGTTGGTAGGTCAACATACGGAAATCCAGGGAGACGTGCGTTTTAGCGGTGGGTTGCACGTCGACGGAACAATAAAAGGTAACGTCATAGCCGAAAATGACGGTGTTTCGATGCTGTCATTGAGTGAAAACGGTACTATAGAGGGCGAAGTAAGCGTACCCTATGTTGTGTTGAACGGCGTCGTCATAGGTGATGTTCATGGAAGCGAGCATGTGGAACTTGCTTCCAAAGCGAGAATCACAGGTAATGTGTATTATAATCTTATTGAAATGGCCATTGGTGCAGAGGTCAACGGCAAATTGGTGCATTCTCTGGAACCAGCTGAGTCGCCGCTTGCATTAGGCCATGGCGAGCCCGTAGAAATTGGAGAATAAACAGGAAATATGGATACAGCAACAGAATCTGCATTAGAGTCACCACTGGCATTTAGCGAAGCTGCTGCCAGCAAGGTAAAAGAACTGATAGAGGAAGAAGGCAATGAAGAATTGATGCTGAGAGTCTTTGTCAGTGGTGGTGGCTGTTCAGGGTTTCAATATGGTTTTACCTTTGACGAAGCTATTCAGGATGGCGACACTGTCGTCGAAAATGGCGGAGTAAAATTACTTGTCGATCCGATGAGTTTCCAATACCTGTCCGGTGCTGAGATAGATTATTCAGAGGGCATGCAGGGTGCACAGTTTGTAATCCGGAATCCTAACGCATCGACAACCTGCGGATGTGGATCATCTTTTTCTGTGTAATTGGCATTAACCAGGCCTATAACTAATAATCCACAAGCGCGAAATTTCACTTTTCTTATATCTTCGAACTTGATTCCTGATCAGGATCAAGTCTGACTATTTCAAGTAGACCATGGCTCTTTCAGTAGTTATTCCGGTATATAACGAAGCAGAGAATATCGACAGTTTACTGCAAGAGATCATCCAGGCTCTTTCTGATATTGATGAGTATGAAATTGTTGTTGTTGATGATGGCAGCAGTGATGATACACAAAACGTATTGAAAGAGACGAGCCAGAAAAGCAACAGTTCAATCCGTATTATTCAACACTCTGACAATTATGGCCAAAGTGCAGCCATACATACCGGCGTTGTTTGCTCTACATATGACTGGATTGCAACGCTTGATGGTGACGGGCAAAACGATCCGGCTGATATACCACTACTATATTCGAATATGCCTGGCGGCAACCCGAAATTGAAAATGGTTTGCGGACATAGACAGAAAAGAAGAGATAGTGTTAGCAAGCGCTTTTCCTCACGAATAGCAAATGCAATTCGCTCCGGTTTACTAAGTGATGGTGTGCCAGATACCGGTTGTGGTTTAAAAATCATATCGAAAGAAGTTTTTTTAAGCCTTCCTTATTTCGATCATATGCATCGATTTTTACCTGCTCTGGTGAAGCGTGCCGGGTGGGATATTGTATCCTGCAAGGTGAGTCATAGACCCAGGCTAAAAGGTACTTCAAAATACGGTATAGGTAATCGGTTGTTTGTCGGTATCGTCGATATGTTTGGCGTGCTTTGGTTGCAGAGGCGCAGTAAGAATCCAGAGTACAAAGAACTCTAATCAGTTTATAATTATAATATGAGTATGGACGGGAATATTATTAACAGAATTAATATGCTTAGCCTGTTTAAAGGATTGGGTTTTATTGTTCTGTTGGTACTAATGGGTTTTTTGGTGGAAAGAGTCGGGATCCACGAACTGATTAATGAAAGCTGGGTCGATACCCGGATTACCGGCAATGGCTTTACCGGTCAGATATTATTTATCATTGTCGGCGTCATTGCCTTGTCACTGGGCACACCCAGGCAGCTGATATCCTTCGTCGCCGGCTATGCTTTTGGCCTGAGTCTCGGTTTTTTTCTGGCACTTATAGCAACTTCAACAGCCTGTTTTTTTGTATTTATATTTTCCAGGTTCTTTGCCAGGAATATTGTTCAGCGTCGTTTTTCCAATAAGCTAAAAAAAGCAGATGAATTTTTTAGTAATAATACGTTTTCAACCGTACTACTGGTTCGTCTTTTGCCTGTTGGAAACAATCTGTTGACTTCCCTGGTTGCAGGCGCCTCAAGTGTCAGATTGCTGATCTTTTTACTGGCTTCAACGATTGGCTATATTCCCCAAACGTTGATATTTACGCTTGCAGGAAGTGGTATTACAGTTGAATCATCGATCAGGATAGCCACGAGCCTGATACTATTCTGTCTTTCTAGTGTGCTAGGTTTTTATCTTTATAAAAAATACAAGTTCAGTAGAAACATGGAATTGCTGACAGAGACTAGCTCATAAATGGTTCGACGTTCATGCAGTTTTTACTACTTTCTTTAACCAGTATGTAGGAAAAGGAAAGAGTCTTATCTTCTGCATATTTCATTGGTACCAGTATCTCACCTGATATTTTTTCC
>CAJIBF010000027.1_pt1 | contig 12860 bp, 12 predicted proteins | sample 9199291 | NCBI WGS metagenome assembly CAJIBF01 (sample SAMEA7708293, study PRJEB35096) | sediment metagenome | biome: marine neritic benthic zone biome [ENVO:01000025]; feature: sediment [ENVO:00002007]; material: shallow marine sediment [ENVO:03000034] sea grass bed [ENVO_01000059] ...
TAACAAAGACAGTGGGCTTTTCGGCAAGACTTAAATCATGGTCACGCTCGCTGACACCGCGGGTAATCTGCAAATAAATCGATTGATCTTGCGACCCGACAGATTCTATCAATGCTGAAAAAATATCTGACCATTCCTGTGAAGAAAGCGGGTCTTTCATATAAATCGCTTCAAGACTGTTACGCAAGCGTTGCATATGTTCTGGCAAACGAAACACTGTCCGGTTGAATACCGGAATGACTTCGTATACACCGTCCCCAAAGGTAAACCCTCTGTCGAGTACATTAATGCTGGCCTCTTCCAGTGGCATATACTCACCGTTTAGATATATCCGGGACATTGTACTAGTCGAACATCAGGCGAATTTCGTCTGTAAGCCTGTTAACAATACCGCCTTCGGGGATATCTTCCAGAGCCAGTAGTGGAACTGATGCAAGTATTTCATTTTCCAGCGTGATATTTAACATACCTGTCCTGCTTCCACTTTTAACCGGCGCAATTATCTTGTTATCGATTTCGACAACCGGTTCCAGTTTTTCATACTGGCCACGTGGAACTGTTATATGAAAGTCAGTTCCCAGACCAAGACTGACCATATCCTTGTCAGCCTTCCAGACAGGCGCGCTCGTGATTTCATCTCCCGCACTATATAACTTGTGCGATTCGTAGAAACGATAGGCGTAATTTAACAGCGCCTGGCTAGCCTTTGCTCTGGCGTTGGCGCCATCTGTCCCCATCACTACCGAGATCAGTCGCATCTCATCTCTTATGGCAGACGCGACCAGGCAATAGCCTGCTTCTTCAGTATGACCGGTTTTGATACCGTCAACACTGCGATCCCTCCAAAGCAGCTTGTTACGATTATGTTGCTTGATATTATTAAATTTGAAGTCCTTTATCTTATGCAAAGCATAGATCCGGGGATAATCTTCAATAAATGCACGGGCGAGGATAGACAGGTCTCTTGCAGTCGTATAATGCTCCTCATGCGGCAGACCGGTACTATTCATAAAATGCGTATTGTTCATGCCAAGACGCTCGGCATGTTTATTCATCAGGTCGGCGAAAACGTCTTCGGTACCTGATATGAATTCTGCGAGCGCCACACTGGCATCATTTCCCGATTGTATAATGACGCCATATAACAAGTCCTCAAGCTTTACCTTCTTATCAACCTCGATAAACATTCTCGATCCCTCTGTCCGCCAGGCTTTTTCACTGACTAAAACCTCGTCATCCATACGCACCTTGCCATTTTTCAATTCATTGGCAACGACATAGACCGTCATGATTTTAGTTAAACTTGCTGGCGGTAAAGGCTGATCAATGTTTTCCTCTACCAGGTAATTTCCACTGGCAAAATCCATGACCAGATAGGATGACGCTTTTATTTTTGGCGCCGCCGGTATAATCATCTGTTCTGCAAGTACACTGGTACTTGCAACTAAAAGAAATAACAGGGTTTTAAAGACTATTAACTTCATAAATATTTGCCAAAAAATGACGGATTAGTTGATAACTATTCGGTGTTCACTCACACCGAAGCTTGCAAGACTGGCAACGATTTCATCGGCCATATCGATATTTGTCAACGGCCCAATTCTAACCCGGTACAGCGTGTTGCCCGAGATAACCGCCTGACTAATCTTGACAAGATGCTCACCTATCGGGCCAAGTTTATCCTTCATTCTTTCTGCGTTAAGCAGATTGCTGAAAGAACCGACCTGAATATAAAAACCCGGGTTGCCATCTTCCGTTGAAACGCTAATGACAGGAGCACCTTTAGAGGGTACTGCGTCAATGGGTTCACCAGGCTGGAGTGCCCTGACTTCTACCAGGCCAGTGCCTTTTTTGACAATATCGAGTTTAATTGCAGCAGTATAAGACAAATCGATGACCCTGTTTTCGTGAAAAGGGCCACGGTCATTAACCTTTACAATAATATGCTTTCCATTATTCAAATTGGTAACCTTAACATAGGTTGGTAATGGCAGGTTTTTATGTGCTGCCGTCATTGCATACATATCATATGTTTCGCCACTGGAGGTTCTACGGCCATGAAATTTTGTGCCATACCATGAAGCGATGCCCCTTTCTACAAAGCCCTTACTGCTCTCCATTACGTAATAGCGTTTCCCAAACACAACATAAGACTCAGGATTTCCGTAACGACTTTTCGGCTCTTTTCTTGGCACCGCATTCGGGATCTTACTAACGTCTATCTTCCCTGCAGGGGCAGCATCCTGACTGCCGGACGGTTGTATGCTGACCTTGCTGCAAGAAGCAATAGAAACTGTCACCAGAAAAAGTAACGGAAATCTGTAATATAAAGGTGGATTAAGTTTAAACATAACTATTCGGAATTCATTGCCAGACGACTTTTCAGTTCCTTTATCTCATTAGCAAGTTGGTACACGGCCATGGCATAAAGTTCGCTGTGATTGTATCGGGTTATCACATAGAAGTTTTTACGTGCCAGCCAGAATTCAGAACCATTTTCGAGTTCATATTCAAGTAGTTTTAATTTCTCGTTACTTGCGTATTTTGCAGTAGACCTGATTCCCAGAGACTTCAGACTTGATGACGACAGGTCCGGTTTTAGGCCCCTGGTTAAAGCCTTTTTGTAGTTATTGCCAGTGACATTCACCCGGTTAATCACTGGCTGTCCCTGCTGCCAGTCGTGTTCAACAAAGTAGTTTGCAACACTACCAATGGCATCAACCGGGTTATCCCAGATGTTGATGACATTATCATTGTCAAAATCAACAGCATAATGCCGGTAGCTGCTGGATATAAATTGCGGCATACCCATGGCACCCGCGTAGGAGCCTGTTAAAGACAAGGGATCAAAACCCTGTTCGCGCGTAAGCAGAAGAAACTGTTCAAACTCTCCCCTGAAAAAATCAGCCCGTTTTGGATAATGAAAAGCCAGTGTATTCAACGCATCGATTACACGATAGCTACCTGTGATCCGGCCATAAAATGTTTCTACACCAATGATCGCTACGATAATCTCTGCAGGCACACCAAATTTATTCTCAGCTCGCTGCAATGTTGCAGTGTGTTTCTGCCAGAATTCAAGGCCCTGCTTTATGCGCTTTTCCTGCAAGAAGATTTCCCTGTATTTGTACCAGGGCAGCTTTTTCTCAGCCGGCCTTGAGATGGCTTCAAGTATCGATTTTGATACCGTAGCCTGAGCGAATAGCCCGTTAAGGGTATCAACGTTAAAGTCATATTTTTTCGCCATGTCCCGAATAAATGCTTCTTTAGTGATAGAAACGGCCTCTGCTGCGGAAACTAGCGATGAAAACAAAGTGAGTGATATGATTAAAACCAGATTTTTCATGACTACTAAAATGAAAGAAAACGCCTGTGTGTATGAATCGCCATCAAGATACCAAACCCTGCCATCAATGTAACCATTGACGTGCCGCCATGGCTAATCAGTGGCAGCGGAACACCAACAACAGGCAGCTGTCCGGTAACCATACCCATATTGACAAATATATAAACAAAAAATGTCAGGGTAAGCCCACTTGCGAGTAATCTTCCGAATGTATGCTGTGCATTTACGGCAATGTACAAACAGCGGGCAATAATAAACAGATATACGCAAATTAAAAACAGTACGCCGAGCATTCCAAATTCCTCACAAAGCACGGCAAAGATAAAATCGGTCGATCGTTCTGGTAGAAATTCCAGATGCGACTGCGTACCGTTCAGCCAGCCCTTACCATAAAAGCCACCGGAACCAATTGCGATCTTTGCCTGTATGGTATGGTAACCGGCCCCTAGAGGATCATTCTCCGGACTCAGGAAAGTTAGTACGCGTCGCTTTTGATAATCATGCATGAAATGCCAGAGCAGCGGTGCTGCAGCTGCTGCCAGTACAAACATCGAACACAACAGCCGCCATGAAATACCCGCGATGAAAAGTACAGAAAAACCTGCCACGGCCACCAGCAATGACGTGCCAAGATCCGGTTGTTTGGCTATCAGCAGCACCGGGATGGCAATCAAAAAGCATACCAGCAGTATTCTGGAAATGGGCGGAGGCAGTGATTTATCAGAGAGATAGAAAGCTATCATCATGGGTACCGATAATTTCACCAGTTCTGACGGCTGGAAGCGAAACAGTTTCAGATCCAGCCAACGCTGGGCACCTTTACCCATATCTCCATAAAAAATCACGGCCACCAGCAGAATTATGCCGAACACATACAATCCAACTGACCAGCGCGCAATCTCCGCTGGTGGAAGCTGGGCAATTAGCAGCATGCCGACTATTGCGATGAGCAGCTTTATTGCTTGCCTGTAAACAAGGTCAATATTCTGATTGCCAGCGCTATATAGCACTATCAGGCCGATGCCGCATAAAACCAGAATGCCTGTTAGCAGAGGAATATCGATATGAATACGCTGGGCAAAGCTTCGCTCTTCCAAATGATTACCCTTTACTTATCAGGTCTCGCTTGAGCATGTAGTGATCCAGCATCTTGCGGGCAATTGGCGCGGCTGTTTTGGAGCCACCACCACCGTTTTCAACAATAATGGCCAATGCTATTTCAGGCTTTTCAACCGGCGCGAAGGCAATGAACAGGGCGTGATCCTGAAATTCTTCGGCAATTTCTTCCTTTTTGTATTCCTCATCCTGGGCGATACCAATCACCTGCGCTGTGCCCGTCTTTCCGGCAAACTGATAGGGTGCATTAAGGCCGCTACGCCATGCAGTGCCACCCGGACCGTGAACAACATCTTTCAAGGAAGTAATAATCTCGTCCCAGAATTGTTCATTTTTAATTGTCAGCGGTGATTCAGTCCTCACCGGAAGCAGCGTTGCTTCGTCAGTCATGACGTTACTGGTGCTGCTAACCAGCCTGGGCGTAACAACTTTACCTCTGTTTGCCAGGGTGGCCGTGGCCTTCACCAGTTGCAAAGGTGTAGTCAGTGCATATCCCTGGCCGATACCCATAATCAGTGTTTCACCCGGAAACCACACCTGCCCCAGGGCTTCACGCTTCCATTCTCGAGAGGGCAATAGTCCTTTCGATTCACCACCAATATCTATTCCGGTAAGTTGCCCGAACCCAAAACGAGACAAGCCGCTGTAGATACGATCAATACCGAGTTCATAGGCGAGTATATAAAAGTAAACATCGCATGACTGGGTAATCGCCTTATGCAGATTGGTATGACCGTGACCTTGCTTCTTCCAGTCTCTGTAACGATGGGAATGTCCTTTCAACGAATACCAGCCCGGACACCAGGATTCTTGTCCTGAGTGCCGCACGCCATGTTCGAGCCCAACCAGCCCCATCATCGGCTTAATCGTTGAGCCAGGCGGATACTTCCCCTGGATTGCCCGATTAATTAAAGGTTTATCTTTTGATGAAAGCAATGCACGGTAGGATTTAGTATCTATACCGTTAACAAATTTGTTCGGGTCATAGCCGGGCGAACTGACAAATGCGAGCACATCGCCACTTCGTGTATCCATTGCGACTATTGATCCACGACGATTATTCAGTGCCTCAATCGCGACTTGTTGTAAAGAAACATCGATCGTCAGATGCAGGTTATCACCAGGCTGTGGGGCAGTTCGCTCCAGTACCCTGATCAACCGTCCCTGTGCGTTGACCTCGACCTGCTGGTAGCCGACTTCACCGTGCAAAACTGATTCATAAGCCTTTTCGATGCCCAGCTTTCCAATATGAGTGGTACCACTATAGTTGGATTCATCCAGCCGCTTGATGTCATCCTCATCTATTCTGGCCACATAACCGATGGCATGTACCAGTTCATCAGCATAAGGGTAGTAACGATTTAGCCCGGCGATGACATCTACCCCGGAAAAACGATGACGATTAACCGCAAATATAGCTACCTCCTGCTCATCAAGATTAAATCGTAAAGGTACACTTTCAAAACGCCTTTGTTTTTTTAATGATTTCTTGAATCTATCGATGTCCGCCTGCTCAATAACAATCAGCTGCTGTAATTGCTTAATCAGCAGATCAACATCATCGATTTGTTCAGGGATGATTTCCAGGCTAAAAGAAGGTTTGTTTTCTGCAAGAATGACGCCGTCACGACTGTAAATCAGCCCCCGGATAGGTGGTATAGGTGCAATCTTGACCCGGTTGGAAGTTGACAGTGTGGTGTAATGATCGTGCTGCAACACGGTAAGATAAAAAATCCTGGCAATGATCATCAGTACCAGCAGGCATATCATAGCTCCTGCTACATAAACACGAGTGGCAATCAGCTGTGACTCGTGTTCGTTGTCTTTTAGATTAAACTCCTTGGCCATATTTATATTGCCTTCAGGAGATATGATACTTGCGGCGTATGTCTCTCAATACAATGAATAGCCAGGGCCACAGCAGCATACTGGTAAATGCCGGCATCCAGTAAGTCCAGTCGCGTGTCTGCGAACCGGTATAGGCGGTAATCCAGAACATAATCAACTCATAGAGCAGTAAATAAAAACAAACCAGAACAGCCTGTTGTGCCAGTGGGAACACGCGCATACGCTGATAGGAGTTGAGCGTAATAAAAGCGATCAAAACCAGGCCCAAAGCATTCTGTCCAAGAACATTGCTGTGCATTACATCAAGTAATAATCCGAGCACCCATGCGACAACAACACCGACTCGATCGGGCACTGCCATGCACCAGTAAATCAAAACGATAGCTACCCAGGACGGACGCCAGTTCACCGCCCACTCCGGTAGTGGCAATGCCGTCAGCATAATCGCTATTACAAAACTGACAACAATAATGCCATTACCTTGTCTGCTATGCTGATCAATCATCATCGCCTGGCTACCTCGGCGGCATCCTCTTTCATGGAATTGATATGCTGGTATGGCCACACCATCAACACTTCACGGCTTTGGCTAAGCTGTGCGCTGGGTCTAATCAGAACCTTGGCAAATGATTCACCCGGATCCAGAGTAATCTTTTCAATCTCGCCCACGGGGTAACCGGATGGAAAGCGCCGGCCGAGGCCCGAAGAAATAATCAGGTCACCTACTTTTATGTCTGCATTATTAGGCAAATGTTCAAGCACGAGTTTGTCTGATTGACCGGTTCCGACGGCAATCGCCCGTAAACCATTTCGATTTACCTGCACAGGCAAGGCATGATTGGGATCAGTAATAAGTAGCACCGTGCTGGAAAACGGACCAACGTGCACAATCTGTCCCATGATTCCCGCCGCATCTACGATCGGCTGTCCGTCATAGGCCCCTTCTCGCTTACCCTTATTGATGACTATCTGCCTGCGAAATGACTGCAGCTGAACCTCAATCAGTTCAGCAACAAGCACCTTGTCATTTAAGCGAAATGAGGACTCCAGGAGTTGTCGCAGTCGCTCGTTCTCTGACTCCAGGATCTCATAACGTTGAAGCCTGGAGCTGAATAGCAAGTGCTCTTTTTTCAAACGCTCATTTTCCTGTAACAGGCTTTTTCGGGTAACCAGAGAATCAGTTACCCATTCGGCTGCATCAAAAGGAAGGTTAACAACATATTGAATGGGATAAACAACAGCGGAGAGAGTGGAACGGACACTGGCCAGATAATCTTTCTGATGGTCGATAATCATCAACATGGCAGAGAGCACGGCAAACACCACAAATCGTATACTCGCAGAAGCACTTCTTTGAAACAGGGTGTTAATGTTAGTCCTCCGTTGCCAGTCTTATTCCACCGCCAGTATGTCTGTACCAAATTCGTCTATCATTTCCAGGTAGCGTCCACCACCTCTGGCGACACAGGTTAACGGGTCTTCAGCCACGATAACCGGCAGTCCGGTCTCTTCCATCAGCAGTCTGTCCAAATCCCGCAGCAATGCACCGCCACCTGTCAATACGAGACCACGCTCTGCCACATCGGAACCCAGTTCCGGCGGAGTTTTTTCAAGCGCGTTTTTCACGGCACCGACGATACCGGTTAGCGGCTCCTGTAAGGCCTCAAGTATTTCATTACTATTCAGGGTAAAACTGCGGGGTATGCCCTCTGCCAGGTTACGGCCACGAACTTCCATTTCCTTGATTTCATTTCCGGGGTAGGCGCAACCAATTTCATGCTTGATGCGCTCGGCGGTCGCATCGCCAATCAGGCTGCCGTAGTTTCTTCGGACATAGTTGATAATCGCTTCATCGAATCTGTCACCACCTATACGCACTGAATCCGAGTAAACAATGCCGTTAAGTGATATTACGGCCACTTCAGTGGTGCCCCCACCGATATCCAGGACCATTGAACCCCGAGCGTCACTGACCGGCATTCCGGCACCAATTGCCGCAGCCATCGGTTCCTCGATCAAATGCACGGTCCTGGCACCTGCACCGCTGGCGGATTCCCTGATTGCCCTGCGCTCTACCTGGGTAGAACCGCAAGGCACACATACAAGTACCCTTGGACTGGGTTTAAACAGCGTGGAACCATGGGCATGGTGGATAAAATACTGCAACATTTTCTCGGTTACCGTGAAATCGGCAATAACGCCGTCCTTCAAGGGTCGAATTGCGGTAATATGGCCGGGCGTTCTGCCCAGCATCCGTTTCGCCTCGGTACCGACTGCCCTGATAGACTTTGCATTAATGGTGTCACCGTCCTTGCGGATAGCGACGACCGATGGCTCGTCAAGCACGATGCCTTTGCCACGAACATAAATAAGCGTATTCGCGGTGCCGAGATCGATGGATAAATCGTTGGAAAAAAGGCCTCTTAATCGATTAAACATGAAGTAATCCAATAACTTAGAAAATTATGATATTTTTCAGACAGATGACCAATAAAGGAAGGATTACGCTGCGCCTGTCCTACGCTGAACTCCTCAAAACTCTTGCTTTTTTGCAACATTAGCGATGCTGAACCTCGCCAGATCACGTGCATATAAAAGCGTAACTTTAACAACGGGTGAGACTTTGGGCAAGCAAAGGAATGTGATAAATTCCTTCTTTTTTCAATAGATAAGAACCTCTATTTTATGTCCCTAGATAAATCAGAAATTGAAAAAATCGCCTGGTTGGCCCGTCTTGCCGTCGATGAGCGGGATTTTTCCAATTACAGCAGCGAATTATCCAGTATTTTAACACTGGTAGAAAAAATGAACACGGTTGATACAAGCGCGATCGAACCCCTCGCCCACCCGTTGGATCTACCGGCCAGACTGCGTTCGGATGAAATAACAGAAACAAATCAGCGAGAGACTTTTCAGGAAAATGCACCTGAGACCGAAGCAGGCTATTACCTGGTTCCGAAAGTGATCGAATAAATAGCCAAATTTACCTGACCTCATATTTATTACAATGTTGCACTCCACCCTGGCTGAACTGGCCGACGCACTTGAAAAAAAGCAAATTAGTAGCGAAGAGCTAACCCGCCTTTACATTGAGCGCTGCCATCAATTCAACGCACAGTTAAACTGCTTCATCACGCTCTGTGAAGACACTGCAATGCTGCAAGCGAGACAGGCCGATGAAAGGCGAGCCAGAAATGAAGCAGATAAACTAACCGGCATTCCTGTCGCGCAGAAAGATATTTTTTGCACCAAAGACATCAAGACGTCCTGCGGCTCAAAGATGCTGGATAACTTTATTGCGCCCTACGATGCCACCGTTGTAGATAAAATGAACAAAGCCGGACTCGTTATGCTTGGAAAAACCAACATGGATGAATTTGCGATGGGCTCTTCCAATGAGACCAGCTATTACGGACCGGTAGCAAACCCATGGAACAGTGAACATGTTCCCGGTGGGTCTTCCGGGGGCTCCGCGAGCGCCGTGGCGGCGCGTCTTTGTCCTGCGGCCACCGGCACCGATACCGGTGGCTCAATCAGGCAGCCCGCATCCTTATGTGGTATTACCGGGCTTAAACCTACCTATGGTCGGGTCTCACGGTATGGCATGATTGCTTTTGCCTCGAGCCTCGACCAGGGTGGACCAATGACGCAAAGCGCCGAAGATGCAGCCTTGCTCATGAATGTCATTTCGGGTTTCGATACACGCGATTCGACCTCAGCGGAAAGGGCCGTTGATGACTACACTGCCAGTTTGAACGATTCTATTTCCGGTTTGAAGATTGGCTTACCAGCACAATATTTTGATGCATCTCTCGATTCAAACGTGGCGCGACTGATTGAGGATGCCATTAATCAGCTTGAACTGCTCGGTGCTGTTTGTTCCGAGATTGATCTGCCTAATACAGAATTATCAATACCGGCCTATTATGTTGTGGCCCCGGCCGAATGTTCATCGAATTTATCTCGCTATGATGGTGTTCGCTTTGGCTATCGCTGTGACGATCCAAAAGACCTGGCAGATCTTTACTGCCGTAGTCGTGGTGAAGGTTTTGGTAAAGAAGTTAAGCGCAGAATCATGATCGGCACCTATGTTCTCTCGGCGGGATATTACGATGCCTATTATTTACAGGCACAGAAAATTCGCCGACTAATAAGGAATGACTTTACTGAAGCATTCAAACAGGTCGATATTATTGCAGGGCCAACGACAACCGGCACAGCTTTCAGGCTGAACGAGAAATTAAATGACCCGGTTAGTATGTACCTTTCAGATATATATACTGTTTCAGTTAATCTGGCTGGACTACCGGCTATATCACTGCCCGCTGGCTTTCACGACCGTTTACCTGTCGGGCTACAGCTGATTGGTAATTATTTCGAGGAGACTCGCCTGCTTAACATCGGTCATCAATTTCAACAGGCTACCGACTGGCATCGACAAATACCCGAGGAGTATCGTTAGCATGGAGTGGGAAACGGTGATCGGGCTTGAGATTCATGCGCAGCTGGTAACCAGCAGCAAGATATTTTCCGGTGCCGCTACGGCTTATGGTGCAGAACCTAACGTCCAGGCATGTGCGGTCGATCTCGGTTTACCTGGCGTTTTGCCTGTGATTAACGAACAGGTCATTTGCATGGCGATTAAGTTTGGACTGGCAATCGATGCCACGATCCCGGAACGTTCCATTTTCGCCCGCAAAAATTATTTCTACCCGGACCTGCCGAAAGGCTATCAGATCAGTCAGTTTGAATTACCCATTGTCAGCAATGGACATATAGACATCCCGCTGGCTGACGGGTCGCATAAAACGATTGGCATAACCCGCGCGCATCTCGAAGAAGATGCAGGAAAATCGGTACATGAAGGTTTTGGTAATCTTACCGGTATCGACCTGAACCGGGCTGGCACACCATTACTTGAAATCGTATCTGAACCGGACATGCGCAGTGCTGAAGAAGCAGTTAGCTATATGAAGAAAATTCACTCTCTGGTTCGCTATCTGGAAATATGCGATGGCAATATGCAGGAAGGATCATTCCGCTGTGATGCCAATGTCTCTGTAAGATTAAAGGGCGAGCAAGAGTTTGGCACCCGTGCTGAATTAAAAAACATTAACTCGTTTCGCTTTGTCGAACAGGCGATTAATTTTGAGGTTGAACGTCAGATTGATTTACTCGAGGACGGCAAGCAGGTCATACAGGAAACCCGGCTATATGATCCAAACCGGAATGAAACACGTTCGATGCGGAGCAAGGAAGAAGCAAACGACTATCGCTATTTTCCTGATCCAGACCTGCTACCTGTTGTTATAGAAGAACAACTTAAAGCGCAGATTAAGAGTGAACTACCCGAACTACCGGATGCCAAGCAAAAACGCTTCATGGACGAATATGGACTATCGGAACAGGATAGTCTGTTACTGACTGCGCAAAAGGAAATGGCAGACTACTACGAGCAATGTGTTACTGCAGCAGATGGCGAAGCCAGGCTCAGTGCTAATTGGATAGCAGGTGAACTGGCCGCGGCATTGAACAAGGATAATAAAACAATCAGCGATACTCCCGTCACTGCTGAGATGCTGGGTGGCATGATAAAGCGAATCCAGGATAATACGATCTCAGGTAAGATTGCCAAACAGGTATTTGAAGCCATGTGGCTGGGTGAAGGCACAGCAGATGAGATTATCGAAAACAAGGGACTAAAACAGGTGACGGATAGCGGCGCAATAGAAAAACTGGTAGATAATGTTATCGCTGGCAACCCGGCCCAGGTTGAACAATATAAAAGCAGCGATCCGGATAAACAGGGTAAGCTAATTGGTTTTTTTGTTGGTCAGGTAATGAAGCAATCTCAGGGCAAGGCCAATCCGAAACAGGTCAATGAACTTTTGAAAATTAAATTACAATAAGAGTTTGGGAGGAAAGTGTTATGCCACTGGTAAATATATCAATAGTAAAAGGTAAATCACGCGAATATGTCAAAGCTGTTGCCGACGGTGTTAATTCTGCGGTGATTGAAACAATGGATTTTCCGGATGACGACCGCTACCAGATCATCCATGAAGTCGAGCCCTATTGTCTTGAGTATCAGGATCGTAACGAGGATAGGGTGATGATGTTTTTAATCATGCGTGCCGGACGTTCCAACAAGGCCAAGCAGGCTTTTTACAAAAAGTGTACAGAGAACCTAAAGGCAAATCCTGGTATTGATCCGGCTAATGTACTCATAACGATAGCCGAGAACCACGATATCGATTGGTCCTTCCGGGAAGGTGTCGCACAGTTCGTTGTTTAGCCATAAAAAAACCGGGCATAGCCCGGTTCGTTTATGCTGAACAGGTTGCTTCCAGCATCAGTCTGTTAAACTCGGCCAATATCGGCTCTAGCCCCTCGGTCTTACGCCATTTATCCTGTAAGTCATAGGCTTCAACTTCGATCTCACCCCGGCAGGTAATTTCACCTAAACCGTTTTTATACTGAACATAATGTACCAGTTCATGTAACAGTCGTGATACATGATGACTGTCAGTAGCATCGAAGTCCGTGCCAA
>CAJIBF010000151.1_pt1 | contig 12833 bp, 5 predicted proteins | sample 9199291 | NCBI WGS metagenome assembly CAJIBF01 (sample SAMEA7708293, study PRJEB35096) | sediment metagenome | biome: marine neritic benthic zone biome [ENVO:01000025]; feature: sediment [ENVO:00002007]; material: shallow marine sediment [ENVO:03000034] sea grass bed [ENVO_01000059] ...
CGACTACCACAAGCTGTTCAAATTGATGCTTGATATTTTCGGCCTGTTCGCGTGTCTGTTTCATCATCACCGCATGCCAGGGCGATGTATCACTGTTTTGCAGTAAGTCGCGGTAGGTTTGCACGGATTCGCTGTTCGGGTCCTGCAGGTTCAGGGTATTGGTATCAAACCTGATCTGGCTGATGACGGGTACCACGATAATCAGGATGAGGGCTGTTAACAGCAGGATATGACTGGCATAGCGATACGGGAGCTTGCTGAGAGCGATAACCCACGGCCTTTCTGAAAACAGCGGTCCACGATTCAAGGCCTGGTATTGCCGCAGGCTTAACAATGCCGGTAATAAGGTAAAGGTAAACAGCAGGCTGATAAACATACCGCTACCCGCGATCCAGCCCAGTTCTGCCACGCCCCGGTAATCCGTGGGCATAAAGGAATAGAACCCGATGGCCGTCGTCAGTGCACATAGGAACAGTGAGCGAAACATCTGCCGGGTTGCATGACGCAGCGCAGTGTAGTTGTCCGGATCGCGCAGGCTCTCTTCACGATAGCGCAGGCCCATGTGTATCGCAAAATCGATACCCAGGCCGATATACAGTACGGCGAAGGCAACCGAGATCAGGTTTAAGGTCCCGACGGTAGCCGCGGCAAACGCGGTGGTTGTGATCAACCCGAGTATCAGGGTCAGAATGGATGAAAAAAATAACCAGAACGAACCAAGGCCCAGCACCAGGATTACGGTAACCATCACCAGTGAAGCAACGATAGCGAACAGGTTGGCTTCAGAGACGCTCTTCAGTTCTTCATAAGAAAGTGCCGTGCCGCCGGTTAATCTGACCGTTGTCGTGTCGTCTTCCAGACCCAGTTCTGCCACGGTGTCATTGATATATGCAAGTACATCGCCACCGGGCAATAATTCGTCTGTTGAAGAACGCGCCCTGACGACAATAAATTCGCGGTAAATGTCTTTTTCTTCAGCATCGATGCTAATCAGACGCTGCCATGACACTCTATAATCACGGTTCTCCAGTGTCCGGTTGATCTCAGTCAGTAGCGGCCGAATATCAATGTCTTCTCCATCCTGAATGGCCTGCAGGGCATCGTCCAGCATGGTTAACAGGCCACGCAGCGTCTTGTCTTCAAGCAAGGTGCCGATAAAAGGCTGGATGGCAGCCAGTCTGTCTGCAAGATCAAACAGTTCATCCTGGTCAAGAAACAGGAAGGCTGATTGTCTGAAGTAGGGCAGCGCCGAAGGATAATAAACATCCTTGATAAGATCCGAGTCTTGCTTCAGAGCCAGGTAAAGATTTCTTGCCGCATCTATAGAGTGGTCCGGTGTGGTCGACTCAACAACGATGAGTACATTATCCTGGCCCTGGGGAAATATTTTTTCATACTCAATATCCAGCTGCCGCCACGATAAAGACTCAGACAGCATGTCTGTCGTGTCGGTACTTATACCAAGATGGTCCTTGATATATAAGACCGAGTAGATGGTAAGCACAACAACGGCAGCGATAACGAGGTAACGGTATCGCTGTACAGCTTCCACCCAGCTATCAATAAAGTGGCTGAGTGAAGAAGTGTTCATCTCATTCATGTTCTGTAGGGATATAAAGACAGTAAAGGAACCTGCCTGATGCTATACGCGAAATACGTACTCCTTGTCCGGTTCGCGTTCTATATCCGGCGGGTAACTGAGGCGCTTGTCATCATAATACTTGCGTCGATGATCGCCATCAGCCAGGGCATTATAGGTGACATAAAGCACGCGACGTTTTTCATTGGTCAGGTTTGGTCCGGATCGATGCGGCGCAAATGAATCGAAAAATACCGCGTCGCCGGGATTGGTCTTTATTGATACATAGTCGAGTGCATCTTCGTCCAGTGGTTTCCACTGTTCGCCGATGAGCTCTTTATTATGGCCGCTGGCCATTTCCAGACAGCCATTTTCTACCGTCGATGGGTCTATACTCACCAGGGCTGTGATATGCAGTTTGCCATAGCGGGCCCAGCCGGCCTGTACGTCCTGGTGTGCCTTGAAGCCATCGCCACCTGGCATTTTAAAGTTGATCTTGTCTTTAAAAAGTACGGCCTCATCGCCAAAAAGTTGTGACGTGATCTGTTGAATCTCACCGCGGGTAAACAATTCACTAAAGCCCTCGTGAAACGGTTCAATATCTTCCATGCGTGAGAGGATGCGCTTGCCCGGTTCCAGTTTGCTTTCTTCGAAATACATCATATATTTGCCGGGCACTTCCGGGTAGTTAGTGACTTCTTCGGTCCACTCGGTGATTTTTTTCATTGTGTCCGCATCATAAAGATTGCGGACCACAAGAAATCCTGTTTGCTTGAATTCTTCAATTTGCTCGGGAGAGAGTTTCATAATATTTAATGCTTTCTCGATGATGTTGTTTAAAGGTAAATACTAATGCGGCGTATTATAATGAAATTGCTGTTTTTTTAAATCAGGCGCGACAAGTTGAAGCGTATTAATCGCCTTTTTGTAGGCGCGAGCCAGTAATAATAATGAAACAATCTGACTGGGTCGAAGTAAACAGGATAGAACGAAAGAAACCGGTTTGGGCTGACCGAGCATGTCGGTATGCTTCACAACGGCTTTGGGAATCGACGTGACTGATTCATCGGCAATCGCGCGTACGACCATAAACTCCATCTCCAGCCTGGACGCGAGTTCGGCTATTGCGGCACTTTCCATATCTATCGCGTCCGCACGGGTTTGTTCAAAGAGTCGTAATTTGTCTTGAGGCGTGGCGCAGATTTTGTCATCGGAATACAGGGTTGCACTGAATATAGAAGCAGGACCGCGGCTTAACTCAACCAGGAGTCGTTCCTGCCAGTGTTTGGCACAATCGAAACTGTCCTGCTTCGATTGAATTCGTTCAACGACCAGCAGGTCACCGGAGCGCAGTTCGCTGTTCAATGCGCCTGCGACACCCCAGCTCATCAGTGCCTCGGCACCGAACTTTACCAGCGCGGCGGACGCATTGAGAGCGTTGTCATAACCTATACCGCTCAGACAGAGACAAACGTCATCACTTAATGCGACGGGAGTGTGCGGAGTTAAACGCTGCGGATAAAGACAGCTGGCCTCGTCAGGCAAGGCCACTACGATACCTATTTTCTTCAACTAATCAGATTGCGATAACGGGACAGCGCCCATAGTGGAAAGTACTTGGTATAGCCGTGGTACTTCAGATAGAAAACACGTGGAAATCCAGGTGCGGTATAACTTTCATCATGCCATTGACCATCATCGGCCTGATGGTCGATCAGATATTGAATGCCCTTTTTCACGGTGTCGGTATGGGCTTCACCAACTGCCAGCAGCGCCAGCAATGCCCAGGCTGTCTGGAAAGCAGTACTTTGATAGGGGCGATAATGCCGTGGCGGATAGTAGCTATCATTGCTCTCGCCCCAGCCACCGTCATCATTTTGCATGCGCTGCAGGTAGTTCACAGCCTCGCGTATGTATTCCTGCTGCGGGTCTTCATCGGCAATCTCCAATGCTGTCAGGACTGACCAGGCGCCGTAGATATAATTTGTTCCCCAGCGGCCAAACCAGGAGCCATCCTCTTCCTGTTCATCTTTTAAATACTGGATCGCATCTTTGATATTACTGGCATATTTTTCCTTGTCAGCGAGACACATCAATGCAATGGAACGCCCGGTCACATCTGCGGTAGGCGGGTCGAGCAGGGCGCCGTGGTCTGCAAAAGGGATCGAATTCAGATAATACTGTGTGTTGTTCACCTCGAATGAGCCGAAACCGCCGCCTTTAGACTGCATGCCGGCGACCCACGCGGCAGCCCGTTGGATTGGCTCGGCATATTTTTCCTTGTTGGTGCGATGCATGGCCCAGGCCACCATGGAGGTGTCATCCAGGTCCGGGTAATAGTAATTGCTGTACTGGAATGCCCAGCCGCCACCGGCCAGGTTAGGACGTGCGATGCGCCAGTCGCCCGGTTCGTCACTGAGCTGACGATCCTTCAACCAGTCCAGTGCATGTTCGATTTCAGTCGTGGTGTTGGTTTCGGTCTCGGTTTCAATCATGGCCTGGCTTGCAAGGCAGGTATCCCAAACCGGAGAAACGCAGGGCTGGCAGTACATGCTATCACCCCGTCGTACCAGCAATGCATCGATGGCCTTGCGTGCCTGTACCCGTTTTGGATGATCCTTTGGATAACCCATGGCCACCAGCGATTCATAGACATTGACCATGGCTGGAAAGATGCCACCAATGCCGTGGTCCTCGTTCATGCGTTCCAGAAACCAGTGCTTGCAACGTCTTATCGAATAGCAGCGTACAAATTCCGGTACCAGTTTTTCTATCATACGGCCAACGTGGTCGAGGATAAGAAACGCACGACCCAGACCATCCTTGATCTTGAAATAGTGCTGCTCTTCCTGAGGCGGCACGATGAACAATTCGCGAATATCAACGCCGCGCGGGTTTTTCGCCTCGGCCTTCATCGTACACAGCACAAACAACGGCACCATGACCGTTCGCGACCAGTAAGAGACCTTATCGATATGAAACGGAAACCATTTCGGCAGGATAATCACCTCGGCCGGAATAAACGGTGTCGCCCGCCAGGGGACCTGGCCAAACAGCGCCATCGTTATGCGGGTGAATACATTACTGTTTGCAGCGCCACCATGATTCAGGATGGTGTTACGGGCGCGAACCATATGTTCTTCATGCGGGTCATCACCAACCAGTTTCAGTGCGTAGTAGGCCTTTACCGAACAGCTGAGATCAACGTCTCCGCCACTGAACAGCGGCCAGCCACCTTCATCATATTGTTGTTCGCGCAAATAGCGGGCGATCTTCTGTTCAGTTTCGTCATCAATCTCACCGACGAAATGGTTCATCAGGATATATTCGGCGGGAATCGTACAATCTGCTTCGAGCTCATACACCCAGTGACCGTCATCGTGCTGTTGCGCAAGCAAGCGGTCTTTTGCAGCGGTAATCGTGTGTTTCAGACTGGAGATAAAATGCGCTGTACGGCTTTCGTTACCTGAGTCGAATTTACTGGCTTCGTTGAGTGTTTCCAGTGTCATTCTTTAATCCTGAAAATAAGCGCTGTGCGGGTGAGTGTCATGAAAATGTAATATAAGGCAATAAAACCAGTGACTTATTGTTAAATTCCATGGAAATCCCTTGTATTACAATGCTTTCAGAGTGTCTCATGAATGTCGAGCATAGGCAAATTGCGGCCATAAAAACGAAATAGCTGCTTTAATAAACCGTCTTGCCTGACCAGCAGGCTGGTTAAAAACACGGTCACTTTTACACTTCTGCGACTGATCTTTACCTGTGTGCCGTCGGTAAAATCCGGCCGCTGGCGGATCTTATCCAGCGTCAGTACGGCCATACACAGTGCCCAGAGACAAAAACGTCTTAAACCGGGCTCGCTGGCCGGTATATTCAGCGTGTATTGCAAGGCATTGGCAAGGTGGGCATGCGCGACGCCGAGCAGTTCCAGTAGCGCCGGTTCAAAGCCGGGCGCATTCTTGCCGGGCTGTTTGCGGGTGATATCGACATCATGCCGGGCAAATATATCGCGCGGTAACCAGCAGGCGCCGCGTTGATGGTCTTCCCAGATATCTTTCAGGATATTCGTCATTTGCAGGCCCTGGCCGAAAGAAACGGCGAGTCTCATCATTTCATCCCGTTGGGCATCGATTGCCGGAGAATAGTCACAGAACAGTTCGGTCAGCATCTCGCCAACGACGCCGGCGACGTAATAACAGTATTGTCCCATGTCATGCAGGTCTGCCACGCCATCCAGCGTTTCGGCATCCTGATAGCGCGCCATGCCGTCCGCCATGATGGCGACACAGCGCTCCAGCGCGGCTCTTTGTCTGGCGTTAAAGCCGTGAGTCAGACGTATGACCGGCACCGAATTGGCAATCAGGTCATGCTCTGCCTCGGTGGCCGTTGGCGATAACAGCGGGAATAGCGCTGCCGCAAACTGGCCGGCATCTTCTGTTCCCTTCACCACGTTGATGAAGCTGTCGGCAAACTCGCGTTTTTGTTCGGCCGACATGCCCTTGTCATCTTCTATTGTGTCGGCAATTCGACAGAGCAAATAGGCATTTGATACGACCCGGCAGAGCGGATCCGGTAATTGTGGAATGGTCAGCGCAAAGGTTCGCGATACGTGCTGCAGAATTTCGTTCTGATAGGCATCGTCATCAAGCGCTGTTTGAAATGCTTCCCGGGATTTCATCTGTCAGTTTTTTTATTATTAACAATAACCTATCAATAATTATCCGAACTGGCAGAGCATGTTCGGGGCTGTTTTCAGCTGCCATAACCGAGCGTGCCGACAACACAGGCCTTTTCAGTAAAATTGCGCCTGTTTACGGGGTTCAACAGTGAAAATAATGATACTATTCAACCATTAGGCTGGGTCGAGACGCGCACATTACAACTCTAATAGCGTGGATGCAAACGCTGCGGCGCATGAGCCAGTAAGTAAAAAAAGTAACGGGTTTTAACAATTAATAACAGTGAGTTCTATTCCGGATATTATCGACCAGGCCGTGGCACCGAGTGAGGCCGGCTTTTCTGCGCCTTGCTGGCAGCCTGACACACGCTCCCGGCAATTCGAATTCGAACAGTTGCCCGATTTTGTCAGGCAGCTTGACGTTCCTTTTTGCCTGGTCGAGGGTGATGAAGCGCCTTCGATTGCTACCGGGGGTGCAGTGCATTCACAGTCACAGTCACAGGAAAAAACGGCACAAAGGTTACTCGCGTATGTGCCGGCACAGGACATTATTGACCTGGGCGACCGACAGTTTTGCGAGGATTATGCTATCCGTTATCCCTATATGGCCGGTTCCATGGCCAACGGTATCGCCTCGGTAGAACTGGTCGAGGCGCTTGCCAGTGCGGGCATGCTGGCATCGTTTGGTGCCGCCGGTTTGCAAGTCCAGGAAATTGAAGTGGCCATCCAGCGTTTGCAAGACTCTCTGGCTGATCAGACCTATGCGTTTAACCTGATATACAGCCCCAATGAAAAAGGCCACGAAGACGCGGTGGTCGATCTGTACCTGAAATACGGAATTAAGCTGGTCGAAACCTCGGCCTACATGAAGTTAACCTTGCCCGTTGTGCGCTATCGCTTGCACGGCATACATGAAGACAACAACGGTAATGTCATCGCGCCGAACCGAATCATTGCCAAGGCCTCGCGCGTTGAACTGGCAACCAAGTGGTTTAGTCCGGCACCGGAAAAACTGGTTAATGAATTACTGGAGCAGGGCCAGATCACTGCCGAGCAGGCCGAGCTTTCAAAACGTATCCCTATGGCGCAGGACCTGACCGTCGAGGCAGACTCGGGCGGGCATACAGACAATCGGCCGGCTATCACCCTGTTGCCCACCATGCTGGCGTTACGTGACCAGCTGCAGGCGCAACATGAATACCGGCAAGGGCTGCGCGTTGGGGCCGCGGGTGGTATCTCAACTCCGGCGTCAGCACTGGGTGCCTTTGCAATGGGCGCGGCCTATATCGTTACCGGCACGGTCAACCAGGCCTGCCGTGAATCAGGTTCTTCCGACATCGTTCGGGAAATGCTGGCCAATGCCGAACAGGCTGATGTGACCATGGCGCCGGCCGTGGATATGTTTGAGATGGGCGTCAAGCTGCAGGTGTTGAAACGAGGCACCATGTTTGCCATGCGTGGCAATAAGCTTTACGACATCTACAAGCAATATGCGTCGATTGATGAAATCCCCGAGGCTGAAAGAACAAAGCTCGAAAAAACCGTATTCAAGATGTCGATGGATGAAGTCTGGAAGACGACCGAGGATTTTTTCAACGAACGCGATCCATCCCAGGTAGAGAAGGCTCATCGCGACCCGAAACACAAGATGGCATTGATCTTTCGCTGGTACTTGGGTTTATCTTCGCGCTGGGCCAATGCCGGTGTCGAAGACCGCCAGGTGGACTATCAAGTATGGTGCGGCCCGGCGATGGGGGCGTTCAATGAATGGTCGCGAGACAGCTTTCTGGCCGAGGCAAAAAACCGTGATGCGGTGACCGTGGCCATGAATATTTTATTTGGCGCCGCCGTGCTCAATCGATTGCAAGCCATCGTTAAACAGGGCGTAAAAATACCGGTGGCATTGGCTGCTTATGCACCCTTGAACCTGAATGACATAAACTCCTACCTGAACGCTTAATCTATGTCCGATAAGAATAAAGATAATCACATGGTGCCGATAGCGATCGTCGGCATGGGCTGCCTGTTTCCAAAGGCAAGTAACCTGCAGGAGTACTGGTCCAATATCCGCGAGGGTGTAGATGCCATCGGCGATATCCCTGATTCGCATTGGAAGGTGACGGACTACTTTGACAGCGACAAGTCGTCGCCGGATATGACCTATGCCAAACGTGGCGGCTTTATTGACCCTGTTGATTTTAACCCGCTGCTGTATGGATTAAGCCCTAACAATATAGAGGCAACGGATACGACCCAGCTGCTGGGCATGGTCGTCGCCCGCGAGGCGCTGCTGGATGCCGGCTATTCGACCGCCAAAGATGCGGGCGATGGTCGCGAGTTTGATCGCGATCGCACCAGCGTCATTCTTGGCGTGACCGGCACACTGGAACTGGTTATCCCACTGGGTGCTCGACTTGGTCATCCCATCTGGCGCAAGGCACTGGCAGAGGCCGGCATCGATGCGGATACGGCCGAGGACGTGGTACAGCGTATTGCCGATGGTTACGTACCGTGGCAGGAAAATTCATTCCCCGGATTGCTTGGCAACGTTGCTGCTGGCCGCATTGCCAACCGTTTTGATCTTGGCGGTACCAACTGTGTTGTTGATGCGGCCTGTGCGAGTTCCCTGAGCGCCATCCATCTGGCCGCACTCGAATTAAGTGCCGGCCGCGTGGACATGTCGATTACCGGTGGTATGGATACCTTTAACGACATATTTATGTATATGTGTTTCAGCAAGACGCCGGCCTTATCGCCCACGGGCAACAGTCGACCGTTTGCGAAAGAGGGTGATGGCACGATACTCGGCGAAGGACTCGGTGCTGTTGTCCTGAAACGTCTGGACGATGCAAAGCGTGATGGTGACAATATCTATGCCGTATTAAAGGGCATAGGTTCATCATCGGATGGCCGCGGAAATGCTATTTATGCGCCCAGTTCCGAAGGCCAGACCAAGGCGTTATGGAATGCCTACAGCGAAGCGGACGTCACACCCCGCAGCATTGAACTGGTCGAGGCACATGGTACCGGCACTTCAGTAGGGGATGCCGTTGAGGCAACGGCCTTGTCCGGTGTTTATAGCCAGGACAATGCGGAAGAAACCTGGTGTGCGATTGGTTCGGTGAAATCGATGATCGGCCATACCAAGGCTGCGGCCGGTGTCGCGGGTCTGATCAAGACCGTAATGGCACTGAAACACAAAGTACTGCCACCCAGCATCAAGGTGGATGAACCGCTTGAGATTATTAACCCGGGTTCTGCCCCCGTTTATCTGAATACGGTTAAACGACCCTGGGTCAGGAACCTGGAAACGCCGCGCCGGGCTGCGCTGAGTTCTTTCGGATTTGGCGGCAGCAACTTTCACTGTGTGCTTGAAGAAGCCGAAGCAGAAAAACAGGAGATCGACTGGGACGGTCATGTGCTGCTTGTCGCGCTGTCTGCCAAGAGCCGCGACGGACTCATTGAACAACTGCCGGACAAAGACACGCTCGCCGCATGGGAAACATTGCGTTTCTTTGCCTATGATTCCTGTCAGTCATTCAATGCAGCAGATGAACATCGACTGACAGCAGTCATCGCCAAAGAGTCGACCGACATTCATAAACTATTTAGTGATATTCGTGCAGGACTGCAGGGTAATAACAGCAGCTGGCAGCGGCCGGATGCCTGGTATCGCAGCGGCAAAGCAACAGGCAAAATGGCATTCGTATTTCCGGGCCAGGGTTCGCAGTATGTGGGCATGGGCCGCGATCTTGCCTGCCAGTTCCCCCAGTTTTTTTCAGTACTGGAAACGGCTAACGAGCATTTTAAGCAGTCAACTGATGGCGAGTCGCTCGCCGATATCATCTTCCCGATACCGGTGTTTGCCGATGAAGATCGCAAACAGCAGGAAAACATATTAAAACAAACACAGAACGCGCAACCTGCGATTGGCACAGTTAGCCTCGGCTGTCTCGAGGTGTTGAGACACTTTGGTCTCAAGGCAGATGCAGCGATAGGCCATAGTTACGGTGAACTAATGGCGTTGCATGCGGCCGGTTATTTTGATGAACAGGCGCTACATTTCCTGTCACGCCGCCGTGGTGAACTCATGGCTCGTGGCGAAGGCGATCGCGGTGCCATGCTCGCCGTTGTGGCCAGTTTCGAACAGGTAGAGAAATTACTGGATGCCAATAACATAGAACTGGTCATTGCCAATCATAATGCGCCGGAACAAGTGGTGTTGTCGGGCGCAACAGATCAAATTGATGCGTTTGCCAGTCTTGCCGGCAAAGAGAAGATAAGGGTAATCAAATTACCGGTCGCGGCCGCATTCCACAGTGAATTTGTCACTGATGCGGCCAAGCCTTTTGGCAAAGCCGTTGCCGAGATACAGTTCCATAAAAACACTATCCCGGTGCTATCGAACACCACGACTGAGCCGTATCCGGACGGCATCGATTCACAGAAAAAATTATTATCGAAACAGCTGGCAAAGCCGGTGCGCTTTGTCGAACAGCTTGAAAGACTTTACGCCGATGGCGTCACAAGCTTTATCGAAGTAGGCCCAGGCAAGACCTTAAGTGGTTTAATCAATGCAACACTGAAAGATAAAGGCATTACGAGCTTGTCGATAGATGCGTCGCTTGGCAAGCGCAGCGGTCAATATGACCTTGCAGTGGTACTGGCTACGCTGGGCGCTGAAGGTCAAACCGTTGCATTGGATAACTGGGATGCGGACTGTGCCGCACTGGAACGTCCTGCGACAGATGGTAAACCGGCGCTGACGGTAAAGATCAATGGCGCCAATATCATGCAAACTCGTCCGCAAAGACCGCCAAGAATTCAACAGCAATCCAGTAGTCATCATATGAATGAAACAAAGCTTGCTAAACCGGCACCCTCAAATAACGTATCCACTGCGGTAGCGCCAGTGCTTAATGTAAACAGCAATGCGCCCGCTTCCAGTCTTTTGGAAGCGACCCAGCAAAGTATTTTGGCCTTGCAAAGAATGCAGGAACAAACGGCACGTTTGCACCAGCAATATCTCGAAGGACAGGAAACCGCACAGCAGACAATCCATTCCCTGTTACAACAACAGCATGCATTGCTTGCCGGCGGCCCACTTCCACAATCGGTAGAGTTACCGCAAGTCAAAGAAACTGCGGAAGCTAAACCGGTAGAAAACAAACTGACTGTTTCGACAGATAAACCGGTGCCACAAGAGATTGTAGAAACGCGACAGCATGACATCGAGATAGATAACCTGTTGTTAAAAGTGGTATCGGAAAAAACAGGCTATCCACTGGATATGCTGAGCCTGGATATGAGTCTTGATACCGATCTCGGTATTGATTCGATCAAACGTGTTGAGATCCTGTCTGCATTGCAGGAACAGTTACCCTGGTCGCCAGTGATCAAACCGGAAGAGCTGGGGACGTTCCAGTTTCTGCAGCACATCGTGGAATTCATTGCTGACGGTCGCCCGGTTAGTGAAAACGAACAATCAACAGCTGATACAGAGGCAGAAAGCAGTGGTGAATTCAATACACTGTTACTGGAGATTGTTGCCGAGAAGACCGGTTATCCAATAGAGATGCTGGAACTGGATATGAATCTTGACAGCGATCTTGGTATTGATTCGATCAAACGCGTTGAGATCCTGTCCGCTTTACAAGAAGCCATGCCAACACTGCCAACGGTCAGCCCGGATGAGCTAGGCCAGTTGCAAACCCTGCGTTCGATAACCGAACTGTTTGCGTCTGAACAGAACCTGCCGCAACCGGCAACTGCCGTTGCCGAACCTCAGGCAGAGAAACCGGCGGGCTTGATTAGTAAAAGTCCTGTTAATGACTTTTCAAACGTCCTGCTTGAAGTCGTTGCCGACAAGACCGGTTATCCCACCGAGATGCTCTCTCTGGAGATGAATCTCGATAGCGATCTGGGTATCGATTCAATCAAGCGTGTCGAAATACTTTCAGCCATGCAGGAACGCCTGCCTGATCTGCCAGCGGTAAGTCCGGAAGATATGGCCAGCTTGCAAACACTGCAGTCAATCATCGATATCTTTAATGAGGCGGGCTCTGCACTCTTAAGCGTGACCGATGTTGGTTCAAGCACTGATTTAGCCAGTACCTTACTGGATGTGGTTGCCGACAAAACGGGTTACCCGGTGGAGATGCTGAACATGGAGATGCATCTTGATAGTGATCTGGGAATCGATTCGATCAAACGTGTTGAGATACTGTCTGCGCTGCAGGAACAATTGCCTGACCTGCCGGTCGTTGCAGCAGATGATCTTGCTGCACTACAGACTCTCCAGCAGATTATTGATTACATGCTGTCGCAACAAGCCAGCAACAGCGAAGTAAAGGTCGACTCTGCTGCCGCAGCAGATATAGATTCATCAAGTTCAGACGCTGAGCAAGACGAACCATTGTTACGAAGCATTATAACAACGACAAATCTTGATGCTGCAGGTCGTGAGCAGATTAATTTTGATAAAGACAAAACGATATGGATCAGTAAAGGCGAGCACGCCAGTACGCTGGCGGAGCAATTACAGGAGCTGGGGTATAAAGCAAGCGTTGTAAC
>CAJIBF010000013.1_pt1 | contig 12611 bp, 15 predicted proteins | sample 9199291 | NCBI WGS metagenome assembly CAJIBF01 (sample SAMEA7708293, study PRJEB35096) | sediment metagenome | biome: marine neritic benthic zone biome [ENVO:01000025]; feature: sediment [ENVO:00002007]; material: shallow marine sediment [ENVO:03000034] sea grass bed [ENVO_01000059] ...
AGCACATCTGCTGGCCGTATTACTCAGCTGGACGGTGAGCCTGTCCAGTTACCCGCATCCCGGAGAGCCTCCGCAAATCGTTTTCCAGCCCAGGGAGTTTTTTGTTGAAGCTGCCTGTGACGGCAACGAAAAGTGTAAGGCGGTTGCCTGGTACGATAATTCAGGCGTGATTTATCTTGATCAGCGTCTGGACGGCCACACTGATGCCTATACTCGCAGTGTCGTTGTGCATGAGCTGGTTCATTATCTGCAAGACCTGAGCGGCGAATATGGTGAAATGGATTGTAACCTGCATGCAAAACGTGAAAGAGAAGCTTATTCAGTACAGCGTCAATACCTGAATAAGATCGCGGGTCGGTTTACCGCGATCTATATGAACTACCCTCCCTGCTTCGGTTAAGCCTTTTGAACCTGAAAACAATTTCAATACTGTTACTGCTGACTTTCAGTCAACAGCTAACGGCCAATACCAAAACAAACGAACCTGATTATGAAATTGATAATGAAGTATTCGATATCCCCGGTTATGGTGAAATAAGTATCGAAGTGCCGCGTATCTGGAATTACAACTTTACGAAATCAGATGAACAGACACCTCCCCTGATCACTTTTTATGTACTTGATGACAGTGAAAAAGAAATATTTCAATTAAACCTGTCGGTCTTCTGGGATGCCGGATACAGCCGTAATTTAACAAGTGAAGAATATATAAGGTCCCTGGTCAGTGAAGCCGGTAATAACACGCTGCGATATTCTGATGAAGATGAATTGCAGCTTAAGCCAATCAAGGGTCGTGCCGGAGAAGGCTATTTTTTTGATCTCTCTGACAGCAGTGCTGGCGAAGATGAGTATCGTTTTTTAACCCAGGGAGCGATAAGTGTCGGCGATGTGCTTCTGGTCTTTTCTCTTTTCAGCAATGATGCCGAGGGCATCTTACGCGAAGCCATGTTCCGTTCACTTAAATCCGCAAAACACAGCTTACGGAAAGATGTCTAGTCCGGATTACCTATTAAGCCGGAAATCAGGTCATTGGCTTGAATAATACAATCTTATTGTCATTGGCGGGAATAGGCGTTCTTGGAATTGGCTGCCAGTGGCTTGCTTCATGGGCACGTTTGCCTGCTATTTTGTTTCTGCTGATTGCAGGTATCCTGGCTGGCCCTGTATTCGATCTGCTTCATCCTGACGAATTATTTGGTGATTTGCTGTTTCCTTTCGTATCACTCTCTGTAGCGGTCATTCTCTTCGAAGGCAGTTTGACTCTCAAGTTTGATGAAATTAAAGGTTTGGGAGTTACCGTAAGAAACCTGATCACTATTGGTGCTCTGATTACCTGGCTGGTTATTGCCTTCGCTACGCACAATCTGCTTCAGTTCACCTATGAGCTCGCATTTTTGTTCGGTGCAATTGTCATCGTGACCGGACCCACCGTCATCATACCCATGCTAAGAACCGTAAGGCCCAACGCCAAGATCGCGAATATCCTGCGCTGGGAAGGTATTGTGATTGACCCGCTTGGCGCATTGCTGGCCGTCCTCGTATTTGACTTCATTATTTCCGGGCAACAGCAGGATGCTATCAGTTCGGTGATGCTGACGTTCGGCAAGATCATTTTTCTGGGTTGCCTGACCGGCTTCATAGGCGGCTGGGGCTTGGGTAATCTTCTTAGGAAACAGTACGTGCCGCAATACCTGCGCAATGTCATAACACTAACTATCGTGTTTGCCGTGTTTGTGCTGGCCGACACTATCGAACATGAATCAGGTTTGCTGGCGGTGACCATTATGGGCATGACCATGGCCAATATGCGCGATATGGACATAGACGATATCCTTGATTTCAAGGAAAGCCTGAGTTTGCTATTGATTTCAGCCCTGTTCATTGTGCTCGCTGCCAGAATCGAATTACAACAGTTTACTCAACTTGGTTTGCCCGCACTTGCAGTGCTCGGGGTTACCATGCTGATAGCCAGACCAATGGCCGTAGCGGTTTCTGCAATAGGCTCAGACCTGACGATCAGGGAACAAATGATGATCGCCTGGATCGGTCCGCGTGGCATTGTTGCCGCCGCAGTTTCCGCCCTGTTTGCATTGCGACTCGAAAACCAGGGATTCACTGATGCCGCATTGCTGGTGCCGCTGACCTTCATGATTATTATCGGTACTGTTGTTATCCAAAGCGCCACCTCGGCAACGATTGCCAAACTGTTAAACGTGCGTGAACCCTCGCCAACAGGCTTGTTAATTATCGGTGCTGGCAATGTAGCGCGAGCTATCGCCAAACAGTTACAGGAGCTCGATTTTAAGGTCGTGCTAACTGACAGCAGCTGGGAAAACACCAGTCTTGCCAGGATGGAAGGACTGGAAACCTACTACGGCAATCCTATTTCCGAACACGCTGACAGGAACCTCAACCTCGTTGGTATTGGTAAATTACTTGCCATGTCAGGGCGTGGTTCACTGGATACGCTGGCATCATTGAAATTCAAGTCGGATTTTGGTGTAAACAATGTATATGAATTGAAAACGACTCGTGAAAAACATATATCTGATAAGCATATCGTTTCGACCCGGCACCGGGGTTATGAATTATTTGGTGCCGAAGTTACCTATGGCTCGCTGGCGCAGCAATTACGCAATGGGGCGGAAATCAAGACGACGCAGCTAAGTGATGAGTTTGATTTCGACAGCTACCTGCAACAAAACGCCGAGCGCTCTATTCCCTTGTTTGCGATCGATACGAAAAACCGTTTACATATCTTTGTGACCGACGGCAAGATGCGACCGGAAAACGGCTGGAAGATAATCAGTATGGTGCAGCCAGAACAAGTATTGTGATTATGTTCACAAAATAACATCACTTCCCGGCCATCTGGAAAAATTGTGAGCCTTATCACAAACGTATCCTGACAGGTGGTCTAATATTATATACAGATTATTATCCTCCCTGATGCTTGTGAGCTAGCCTGGAGTCGCATATAACCCTCCTCCCCCAATGTTAGTGCGATTCCAGGCTTTTTATTTCAGACCAGCAGCAAATAAGCGACTACGGCAATAGCTGTAATTACAACTACCCCGATAAGCAGGTATTTATTATTATTTTTGCTATCGGAATCTTCGGCAGCCAGTTGCTGCTGTCTTTTCTCGTAGCTTTTACTGGCCAATCGCCACTGGGTCTGGGTCGAGACACTGGGGTCAACCAGCATGGCGCGCCATTCCATAACTGTTTGTGGTCGGTCATTATGATTGGCGCGCAGAGCGTGTTCTATCGCCCGTAAGAAGAATGTTGAATACTTGGAATTGTGTGCATCCAATGAATCCCAGACATCCTTTATAGACTGCTCGCTATTGGAGAGATTGCGAAAAGTCGAGTCCATCGGCGCTTCACCGATGATAGCACGATAGCAGGTTGCACCCAGCGCATAGATGTCTGTCCAGGGACCTTGCATGTCGCTACGTCCATAATACTGTTCAAAGGGTGCATAACCCGGCGTCACCACTTTGGTCAGGGTCATCGTTTCCTCGCCTATGGCCTGCCGCGCAGAACCAAAATCCAGCAGTAATGCCGTGCCGTCAGGTCGAATAAAAATATTACTGGGTTTGATATCGCGGTGGATAAAACCTGCCTGATGCATGACCTCAAGCCCATCCAGCAAACCAAGTAGCATATCCATCAATTCCGATTCCGGCGGCTGTCCCTCTCTTTGCAATTTCGCACTGAATGTCTCCCCCTCTTCATAGCTCATTACCATGTAGGCGGTGTTGTTTTCTTCAAATACAGAATGTACGCGAACTATGTTCGGATGATCGAATTTGGAAAGCGTGCGCGCTTCACGCACAAAGCGTTCCATGCCCCAAGCCAGTTTATCCGACATTTCTTCATTGATAGCGTGTAGCGTGTAATCATTTCCACGTCTGGCTAAATCACGTGGCATAAACTCTTTAACGGCTACCTGTCTGTCAAGATTCTTGTCATGCGCCAGATAGGTCACACCAAAACCGCCCTGCCCAAGCACATTTTGAATCGTATACCAGTGCAGTTCATAACCTACTGGAAGGTGTTTCGGTTGGGCGGTTGAAGAGGAGTTATCCATGAAAGATTAAGCAGAGTTGGATGGGTTTGGTGCAGTGAAATAGAGAAGGATGCCCGGGTTCAGGTAAATCCAGGCCCCTAAATCAAGTTCATGCCTTTTTGTTGGGACCAGCTGTCCTTACTTCGAGTCCAACAATTTCAAGGCCCGGTAAGCCTTGCTGCCTTTATCTACAGTAGCGCCTGATTCAGAACCATCGGTAAATATCGTCGCATTATCTTCATCTCGATACTTGTGGCCGACTTCCCAGTTTTTCACTTCTGCGTAAAATTCCAGCGCATCACGCATGACTCTGTTTTGTTTTTCCAGTTTCGCAATCTGTTCTTTCAGTTCATCAACGTCAGAGCTTTTTCCACCGAATATCATAGATGTTCCCCCAGATATATATAACCGACGATACTAGCACTATCTGCCTTATTTTCAATGCTCATGCTGAGCATCTCTGACTTAGGGTAAATACAGATTTTTCACCCTTGTTCGGCTTTAGTTTCATCACAATATATGGCGAATTGACAGTCATAGCTATCTGCCTCTGCGCATACCCGCTCGGCGGCATCTACCTGACTCCACTTCCCGCCATATTCAATGACAACGCATCCCGTCTTCATCGGTTTGGCATCCATGCGCAACAGGGTTTTCCCGGTAGCATAGTAGCAGGCAATAAATTCACCATTATTTTTTATTCTTACCGAATACAGCTTTTCAACAGCAAGAACATCTTCCAGTGTCCGTCGCTCATCTATTGTCCATTCATACTCGCGGGATATTTTACGCTCAACGATAATATCCGGCGCAGGGCATTTATCGGCATATACTGAACTGCTGACAAAACTGGCCAAGCACAGGAGCATAAACCGGAATGATATACAATTTCGCATAAACAGTTTTCCTTGAAGCAGCAAATCAGGTAATTATACTGTCTTAAAAAGAGACTGTTATTAACGGATTGGAAACCATGTCAGACGACCTACAAGACAAAATTTCAGAATTACGCAAGGAGATTGATCAAATTGATTTTGACAAGCCGGTTGATAAGCAACACATCGATCAGCTTATCAGTGAAATAGAGAACTCTGAAAATCATACTTCTGAAGAAAAGGAATCCCTGCTGAACAATATAAAATCCTCAATAGAGCGATTTGAAACAGAGCATCCCCGTGCTACAGCCATCATGAATGACATCATGGTAACGTTGAGTAATATAGGAATTTAACTGGCCGGTTGACGAGACTTATCTCTATCAGCGGTATACACGTACCTGGCCAACAACGACTCCTTGTATGTAGACCCGGTCGGCAGGATAAATCATCGGTGCCATAGACTGGTTCGCCGGGATCAGCTCTACCCGATCGCCGTGCTTGCGCAGCTTTTTTAAAGTCGCCTCGCCATTGTCTATGAGTGCAACAACAATATCGCCATTATCTGCTGTTTCAGACTTACGAACGATAACCAGATCGCCATTCATTATTCCAGCTTCAATCATAGAGTCACCTTTGACCTCAAGCACGTAGCGATCTGAGCCCAGCAGTAAATCGGAAAAATTAATTTCTAGCTGTTCGGGGATGGCTTCAATAGGTCTGCCAGCAGCGATCCGCCCGGCCAGAGGCAATATCGTTAGACGCCGGTTTTGTTCCCCGGTTAATCTCAGTCCTCTCCAACTGCGTCCATTACGATGCAGATGCCCTTTTTTTATCAGTGAATCGACGTATCGATGCAGCGTGCCCTTTGATTTAATATCCAGCGCCTTGCCTATCTCGGTCAGCGTTGGTGCATGACCGTTTTGAGTTATATGCTGCGTAATGAACTGCAAAATCTTCTCTTCCAGGCCGGTCAGCATTATGGTTCTCCTAAAGTTCTCTTTTCGCAGCCTAGAGAACTTTTAGCGAACAAGCAAGCATTTATTTAAACTTTTGATTTAACAAAGATATCTATAAGATAAATCAATACTAATCAAAATTTAATCGGGTGCACTGGATGAAAAATACATTCCTGATTTTCAGCATATTACTGATGTCTTTGTTTACAAATTCAAGTCTGGCAGAAGTTGACGCCAGGGCCGTTGCCAACAAGGCTATTGAGGCCGGATTTACCGAACTGGAAAGACAGATCATCGAAGAATATTTCGGCGGCCATGAGGGCGAGAAGCAGCAGCAGCAACAAAAAGAAAAGGGAAAACCTGGAAGCAAAAAAATGCCTCCCGGACTGGCAAAAAAGAAAGAATTACCAACCGGGTTACAAAAACAGCTGGAACGTAATGGGACGCTGCCACCAGGCCTTGCCAAACGTGAGCTGCCTGATGACCTGGAGAAAAAACTGCCTAAAACGGCCAGTGGTCTGGAAAGAACCATCGTTGACACTTCTGTCGTATTGATTGAAAAAGCCAGCGGACGTATTGTTGATATCATTCAAGATGTTGTTACCGGTAACTGAAATGGCTTAAGCAATGAATAAGACTGACGAAGAATGGCAAGCCGAACTGACACCTGAACAGTATCGGGTCTGCCGACAAAAAGGGACAGAGCATGCCTTTACGGGTGAATACTACGACAACAAGGAGAGTGGTAACTATTATTGCGTTTGTTGCGGTACACCTCTTTTCAGCTCAGATACGAAATATGATTCCGGCTCGGGTTGGCCAAGTTTCTGGAAACCAGTCAAGGAGTCGGTTGCTACAGAGGCAGATAACAGCCTTGGCATGCAGCGTACAGAGGTTATGTGCAAAAACTGTGATGCGCACCTGGGCCATGTGTTTGAGGATGGGCCACAGCCAACAGGACTTCGCTATTGTATCAACTCGGTATCATTAAAATTTGAAAAAGAATGAATCCGATTCATACTAAATAATAAACCTAATACTAAAAAGGAGAACTGCAGTGGCACATCGTGACATGTCAGAAATGACGCGCATCTCATTTCGCAGAAATGAACTCGTCGTAGAGCCAAGCATTTATGAGGCAGCGACAAAAATACTGGCAGCACTGATTGCGGCAGATAAACTCAATGCCAGCAATGAAGAAGCCATTTTGAAAAAATCAATTGAACTTGCACTCGAACTGGCCATCCAGACTGAACAAATGATGGACGAAGAAGGCGATAGTCGCGTTAACATTTTTTAATCGATAACCGAGTCAGCGAAAGTCCTGTCTATTCGAAGTCAGGCGCTTCATACCAGGCGAGTTTGTTACGCAAGTTAACGACCTCGCCGATGATGATCATGCTGGGTGGCTTGATCTCATGTTTTTCAGGCAGTTCAGGTAGAGTATTCAATGTCGCTGTATAAACTTGCTGTCTGTCGGTCGTGCCCTGCTGAATGATTGCTGCCGGTGTTTGTGCAGACAAGCCATGATCGATCAATTCCCTGCTTAATACGTCTATACCATGTGTTCCCATATAAACGGCCAGGGTCTGCCTGGGCTGAACCAGTGCTGGCCAGTTAAGATTAATTGTCCCGTCTTTTAAATGGCCGGTAATAAACAGACAAGATTGAGCATAATCACGATGTGTGAGTGGAATACCGGCATAGCTGGCACAGCCACTGGCCGCCGTGATACCGGGAACGATCTGGAAAGGTATTTGATTTTCTGAAAGCAGATCTATTTCTTCACCGCCTCTGCCGAATATAAACGGATCGCCGCCTTTTAAGCGAAGTACCCGTTTACCTTGTCCGGCCAGATCGACCAGCAACTGGTTGATCTCCTGCTGCGGCAGACTGTGGTTACTTCGTTCCTTGCCCACATAGATACGCTCGGCTTCAGCGCTGACCAGATTAACAATAGCCGGTGCGACCAGCCGATCGTAAAGTACGACATCCGCCTGCTGCATCAACCGTAATGCCCGGAACGTAAGCAGGTCAGGATCACCAGGGCCGCCGCCAACCAGATACACTTCACCTGTCATGGGCTTACCAACACCAGTTTGTTCAAACTGGGCCTCAAGCAACTTTTCAGCACGGTGTTCCTGACCTGAATACAGCAGTTCAGCAACCTGGCCCTGGAGAACCCGTTCCCAGAAGGCCCTGCGTTCTGCCACATCAGGAAATTGTTCTATCGCTCGCTGGCGAAAACGCGACACCAGTCTGGCAAGCTTGCCATAGCTGGCGGGGATCATGGTTTCCAACCGCGCTCGCAGCAAGCGGGCCAGCACCGGTGATGCACCGCCGGTTGAGATCGCAATATTTACCGGATCGCGATTGACGATTGAGGGCATTATAAAGGTGCCCGCCTCGGGCTGATTAACGACATTGACGGCCAAACGTTGCTTTTTAGCCTGCTCTGCTATCTGTAGATTTAAAGATGGCTGATCTGTTGCCGCTATTACCAGGTCAGTCTGATTCAGATCGCTTTCCCGGTAAGGTCTTTGCTGAAAATCTATCTCACCCTTTTCGTTTAAATCTGATATCGCTGCACAGGCTTCCGGGCTAATAACGGTCACCCTGGCACCCGCTTCCAGCAGCTGTCTTATCTTTCTGGCCGCAACAGCACCCGCACCAACCACGATGCAGGATTTATTTTCGATTAACAGGGAAACGGGCAGGTTTTTCATGGTGATTGACAGTACTTACGACGGTTAATAATTTTCATTAGCGGACCAATATCCGGCAGATAAACTGGCTGGGACGATGATACGCAAAAAGAAAACGTAAAAATACAATATACCGGTAAAGTTTGGGCGAATACTTCCGATAATTAAAGAGTAGCACAGCATGTTTATCAGGAAACATAAGTGCTTAATTTGCATAGGAATGACTAGAAAGCAACCATCTCACTAGCTGAAGGAGAAAACTGTGGATCTTGCTACTCTCATCGGTTTCCTCGCCGCGGCGGGAATTATTATTGCCGCAATTTTTCTTGGCGGCAGTGCCGATCTGTTTTTGAACATCCCGTCGATACTGGTTGTCGCGGGCGGCACGGTGGGTGCCGTATTGATGCAATTCAGTGTCGGACAATTCTTTGGTGCCATGAAAGTGGGCATGAAGGCGTTGTTCAACAAAGCCCTGTCCCCGAAAGAACTGATAGAAACCACCGTTGACCTGGCCAACACCGCACGAAAAGGCGGTTTGCTGGCACTGGAGGAAAAAGACACCGGCAATCCGTTCTTTCAAATGGGCATCCAGATGATGGTCGATGGACACGAGCCAGAAGTCGTCAGACAAACCATGATGAGCGATATGAATTTAACCGTTGAGCGACATGACCTGGGACAAAAGATCTTCAAGGCCATTGGTGATGTGGCTCCGGCAATGGGCATGATTGGTACATTAATTGGTCTGGTACAAATGTTATCGAATATGGATGACCCGAAAGCCATCGGACCGGCCATGGCCGTAGCGCTTTTGACAACTCTCTACGGTGCTATCATTGCGAACGTATTTGCTTTACCGCTTGCGGAAAAACTGGGCTTGCGCAGCAATGAAGAAAAAATGATCAAATCCATGATTATCGATGCCATATCCGGAATTCAGGAAGGCAGGAATCCGCGCGTCATCGAAGGCATTCTCATGACCTATTTACCTGGCTCTGAACGCGGCGGAGACGGTGATAATGAGATGGCAGAACAGCAGGCCGCCTGATCGTTATCATTTGAGGTAAAGCTGCATGAGTGAGAACGCGCCGGCAAAGAAAGAGGAAAAAAGTGGTGCACCTGCGTGGGTAATGACATTTGCCGACCTGATGTCGCTGCTGATGTGTTTCTTTGTTTTACTACTGTCTTTCTCTGAAATGGACCTGCTCAAATTCAAGCAGATCGCCGGTTCCATGAAAGCGGCGTTTGGTGTCCAACGTGAGATCAAGTCGGATGAGTCACCGAAAGGTACCAGTATTATCGCCCGTGAATTTTCACCTGGCAGACCTACACCAACACTTATCAACGAAATAAGACAGAATACCATCGATGAGAGTAAACAGACCTTGGAATTCACCGATGCTGTGACCCAGGAAAAAGATGCGGAAAGTACCGACCCGAATCAGGAAAGCGAGGGTTCCGGCAGTGAGGCCATGCAGCGGCAGCCTGAACAAAACCGCAACGCAAAACTGGAGCTGATTAAAACCGAAATGGCAAAACTGGCCGAGCAGGATGGCAAGGAAGGCGAACAGCAAAAAGATAAAATGAAAGACAAGGATAGTGACAAGGAACAGGCTAAAGAGAACGAAAAAACCCTGACTGATGCCTACAAACTGGTCAAAACCCTGAAAACCGAGATCGAAGACGGGATGGTCGAGATCAAAACACAAGGCAACCGTATTCTGCTTAGAATCAATGAAAAAGGCTCGTTTCCCTCGGGTTCCTCCACCGTTAAAGGCAGATTCCTGCCGGTATTGAGTAAACTACGTACTTCCCTGACCCAGATAGAGGGAAATATTGTGGTGGCCGGACATACTGACAATATCCCTATCAAGACGGCACGCTTCCGTTCCAACTGGGAATTGTCTGCCTCAAGAGCCGTGACGGTTGTGCATGAATTGCTAGTCAGGGACACCCTGAAGCCGGAGCGGTTTATCATTGAGGGTCATGGCGATGCGCATCCCATTGTCAGCAATGACACACGGGAAAACCGGGCACGTAACCGGCGGGTCGAGATCACGATCGTGCAACAGGACGAAAACGATGATGCAGTAAATATTATTTCGGCCGATAACCCCTTTACCAGTCATCTAACAGATGCAGATACACCCGCGTTGTCAACCAATGTTCAGCGGATACTGGATGCAGAAATTGCGCCGCCGCCGGAACAAACAGAAGGTAAGAACAACGCCGAAGAACTGAAGAGTAAATTTGAAGATTTGAGACGTAGCCTGGTTCGATAAATGTTGAAATAGGAAAAGTAAAATGGATGACAGAAGAAATTTTTTTAGAATCAATGACAAGGTCGGGTTGAAATATCGGGTTGTTCAAAACGACGATATAGAAGCTGAGATCCTGCGCAGTGAAAGTCAGCAAAGTGATCTTGCAGAACTGAGAAACGCGTTTAACTGCCTGGAAACAAAGATCATGAGTCGAATCGAACGAATGCAATCATCCATGCCACTAGTTGCGGATGTGCTTAACCTGTTTGATAAAAAGCTGTCGCTGATGCAAAACATGTTGCTGCTTGGCAGTGACGGTGGCGAGATCATGTCAAATGTACAAAGTGTCAACCTCAGCGCCAGTGGCATGTCATTTGAATCCAATACCCCAATCAACGAGGGCACGACTCTTAAAGTAGAAATGGTGTTATTTCCTGAATATCAATACATACCCTTGTATGCGCGGGTCGTTGACTGTCGAAAAAAGATTGATGACACGCTATACCGGTTCCTCGTTGCGGTAGAGTTTACCGGCATCAGTAATACGGTGCAGGAAGATATCATGCAGCATGTACTGAGCAAACAGGCCAATGAACTGAAAGTGGCCCGGGACCAGCGTGATCAAGAAAGCCAATCCATTATGAACGGCTAGCAGCTTCAGGTCTTGGGCAGCGTTACGCCCGTCTGTCCCTGATATTTACCCGCGCGATCCTTGTACGACGTCTCACAGACGTCATCAGATTCGAGAAATATAACCTGCGCGACACCCTCGTTGGCATAGATCTTTGCTGGCAGATTAGTCGTATTTGAAAACTCCAGGGTCACATGCCCTTCCCACTCAGGCTCAAGCGGAGTGACGTTAACAATAATGCCGCAGCGCGCATAGGTTGATTTGCCCAGGCAAATTGTCAGTACATTACGTGGAATACGAAAGTACTCTACAGTCCTGGCCAGAGCAAATGCGTTGGGGGGGATAATGCAATGGTCTGCCTTAACGTCAACAAAACTGTTTGGATCAAAGTCTTTAGGATCGACAGTCGCAGAATGAACGTTGGTAAATATTTTGAATTCATCTGAACAGCGCACATCATAACCGTAGCTGGAGGTACCGTAGGAAATCAGGCGTTGTTCATCTCGATGTTTGACTTGTCCCGCTTCGAACGGTTCTATCATTCCCGCCTGGTCCGCCATGCGGCGTATCCATTTATCAGATTTAACACTCATTCAAGCGATCCCCTTAACCATGCAATACAACATGGAAATAAAATTAAATGATTAATTATTCTCTATGACGATTTTTGGAAATCTGGACGTGTAATCCCGTGCCTGCAAGGCAAGCCTGGCCGCGGTGCGGCGCGCGATTTCTCTGTACTTTTCAGTGATGGCCGAGTCAGGTGCCATGGCCACTGTCGGTTTACCATTGTCCACTCCTTCCCTGATAGCGATATCAAGGGGCAGTTCACCCAGCAGATCAACATCGTATTGCTTAGCCATCTGTTCGCCACCACCGCTACCAAAGATATGTTCTTCATTACCGCAGTTGCTGCAGATATGGGTACTCATGTTTTCAATGATACCGAGCACCGGCACCTGTACTTTTTCAAACATCTTCAATGCCTTCCTGGCATCCAGCAAAGCGATGTCCTGGGGTGTGGTAACTATCACGGCACCGCTTACCGGTATCTTCTGACACAAGGTTAACTGGATATCGCCAGTACCGGGAGGCAAGTCAATAATCA
>CAJIBF010000173.1_pt1 | contig 12503 bp, 12 predicted proteins | sample 9199291 | NCBI WGS metagenome assembly CAJIBF01 (sample SAMEA7708293, study PRJEB35096) | sediment metagenome | biome: marine neritic benthic zone biome [ENVO:01000025]; feature: sediment [ENVO:00002007]; material: shallow marine sediment [ENVO:03000034] sea grass bed [ENVO_01000059] ...
CTGCCGACCCGCTTGGTATGGGAAAGGCCTGACTATTAAATCAAAAGCAGAAATAGAAAAGGCGAGATAAATATCTCGCCTTTTAATTTTAAAGTAAGAAAAACTTACTCGTCTTCCATACCGATTTCGTACAGCTCGATATTGGCTTCTTCAATTTCACCGGTAGCCGCATTGACATCGACCTTGACTTCGTATCCGAGCTTGGACTGAATATCGAACTCATAGGTTGCGGAGCCATCGAAACCGATTTCATACTCCATGCCTACGACCTTACCCGGATGGATTGCCAGGGCGGTCTTTTCGGCATCGCTTTTGCTAACCTTGGCCATCTTCTTGAAAGTCGCATCGTTGGCAGAAACTTCACGCTCGATTTCGGTAATATAACCTTCCTCTGCATTGCATTCGACGTTATAGATATTGCCGTCTGCGGCTTCTATGTCGAATTCATAGACCGGGTCGTCGCCTTCCATTTTCATTTCCAGCTTACGCGCATCACCGGGAATGGTATCGGTGGCGGCATCGAGGCAGGTCTCAACACTGACTATATCCCAGTCACGAATATCGTCCAGGTCATAGTTATCATTGGCACTCGCCGAGGTCACCAGACCCGCTGTGCATAGTGAAATTAGATAAAGATTTACGATTTTCATTTTGTACTCCAGTTATCTAACAGAAACATTATTGCATTGCAGCAATTCTAGTACAAGTGACCATCTTTTGCCTTCATGTTGATCAAATGCAGATTGAAAAACATGAACAAAAGCCGACGCCTACACCGGCAGACAAAAAAGTGTTTTTTCGATAGGCTTTGGCTATATGAAATACATTGTTCAAACCAAAAACCTGATATTTACCTTGCTAGGCCTTGCAATAATGCTTGGCGGCTGCGAGTCCGGTACTGCAGACAGCGAAAAGCAAAGCACCATGTCTACACCGGTGCAGGCGGCTACATTGCCGGCCGTCAAAAGCATGCCGGAACCGGAGATAGAGAATAAAAGCTACCTGTTCGACGTATCGGAACATACCATCGAAGAACTGGAAGCCGTGTTGACCCGGGCCGAACAGGTTTCGCGAAACCTGCCCGACAGCTATCGCGATCTTGAAATCGTCATGGTCCTGCACGGTCCGGATATTGACTGGTTTACCCAGCAAAACTATGAACAAAATCGCGATCTGGTCGCGCTGGCAGAACGACTGGATAGCAACAATGTCATTGATATGCAGGTCTGTGAGCAGGCCATGGCCAGTCGCGGTGTCAGCAGTGACGATATACCTGATTTTATTGAACCGGTACCCTATGCACCGGCCGCGATGAATGCTCTAATCGAACAGGGCTATACCATTTATAATAGCCAGTAGTAGAAATCAAAAGAATAAACACGGGAGCAAAAAATGGCGAAGCAGGAAAAGAGCCTGGAGATGACCATTCTAATGACACCGGAAATGGCAAACTTTTCCGGAAATGTACATGGTGGCTCAATATTAAAGTGTCTGGATCAGGTCGCCTATGCCTGTGCAGCACGCTACAGCAAAGCCTATGTGGTTACGATATCACTAGACCAGGTGACATTCAGGGAACCGATCAAGGTTGGGGAACTCGTTACGTTTCGTGCGCATGTGAACTATGTCGGTCGAACATCGATGGAGATAGGCGTTAAGGTTTTTGCAGAGAATATTCATACCGAGACTATACGTCATACCAATTCCTGCTATTTCACGATGGTTGCCGTCGACGAAAACAAGAACCCGATTCAGGTACCCGAACTGCAAATTGATACCGAGTTCGAGCAAAAACTGTTTGAAGCAGGCAAGATGCGCAAGGAACTACGCGAGCAGGTAGTTAGCCGCAATAAGGAAATCACATCCGGTATCCCGGATTATAATGCCGACTTGATCCCACCAAAAGAATCCGGCTAGAAGTGGCGGTATGATTCTGACCTTAACTGATATGGTTCGCCATTCTCTTGTATAAGCGTCAAAGTGTTTGAATCATTGATATAACCAATCTGTGTTACAGGACAAATAGCATTTAGCTTGTCGATAAATTCTTTTTGCACCGAAGCCGAAAGCGTAAAGCAGAGTTCGTAATCATCACCGCCGGTTAGTGCCAGTTCAATGGCAAGATTCTTATCCAGTTTCAATAAACTCTCTGAATAGGGTATCGATTCAAGCTGAATCTCTGCCCCGCACTGGCTGGCCTCGAGTATGTGTCCCAAATCAGCCCTAAGGCCATCGGAGATATCAATACAGCTGCTTGCCTTTCCCAACAGTAGACGTCCGGATGCAAGCCGCGGTAGTGGACGCTTTAGGCGTAGTTGTTCTGCCTCGGTAGCAACAGGAAGATTAGCCGTTTTATCAAGCATGGACTTTAAGGCAAAGGCAGCAGACCCTAAAGTTCCGGTGACATAGATTGCATCTCCCGGTTGTGCCCCGCTACGTTTCAGTGGTTGGACTTTCTTTGGCAATGTGCCGTGCAGCTCAACCGTCACCGACAGCGGACCGCGACTCAGATCACCACCAATCAATGCCAGCTGATATTCATCGGCAAGTTCATGAAAGCCTTTGGCAAAGTCTTCAAACCAGTCTGTATCATTTTCCGGGCAGGTTAATGAAAGTGTAATCCAGTGTGGCTCTGCACCCATCGCTGCCATGTCACTCAGGTTCACAGCCAGTGACTTGTAAGCTATATCAGCGGCGCTGGTTGATTCAGGAAAATGCACGCCGCTGACCAGGGTATCCATGCAAACAAGTAGCTGATGATTTTCCGGTAGAGCAACAGCGGCCGCATCATCACCAATACCCAGCAATACGTTGTTATGTTTTAACTGATCGGCTTGCCGGAAATATCGCTGGATTATTTCAAACTCATTCAAAACCGGTTTTAAGCGTGTGGATTGACTTCACTGCTACGTAACTGTCTGGCAACCTTATCCAGAACACCGTTGATATATTTGTGTGACTCTTCCGCACCGAACATCTTGGCCAGTTCTACCGACTCGTTCACCACGACCCGGTATGGCAGTTCGAGACGGTGTTCCAGTTCATAGCAACCTATCTGCAGTATGGCACGCTCAATAGCGTCAAGTTCGTCGAGTGGACGATCGATCAGTTCAGCGACATGCTTATCAAGTTCATCCTTATGCTTAACGATGCCCCTGAACAGATCCTTGAAATAATCAATGTCGGTTTTCGCAAGCTTATATTCGTCACTTTCAAACTCGGCAATCACATCTGACGCTTCTTTACCGGTCATCCGCCATTCATACAATGCCTGCACCGCATTGCGGCGGGCCTTGATACGGGCACGGGTACCGGTGGCTTGTTTTACATCAGTCATTGATCTTTCTTAATACGCCAATCATTTCCAGGGCCGCAAGCGCCGCCTCTGCACCTTTGTTACTTTCTTCATCACCGGCACGATCCAGGGCCTGTTCAGTAGTATCAACTGTAAGCACGCCGAAGATCACGGGCACACCGGCGTTAATAGACAACTGAGCGATACCGTGTGCACATTCGTTGCAGATATATTCGAAGTGCGGAGTTTCTCCACGTATCACGGCACCCAGCGTAATTACTGCGTCGCATTCATCGTTATCCAGCAGCGCCTCTACCGCCACCGGTATCTCAAAGGCACCCGGAACCCGAACTACGGTAATCGCCTCCTCCTGAACATCATGCTGTTTAAGCGTGCTGATCGCTGCGGCATAAAGTTTATCAACGACGAAGCTGTTGAAACGACTGGTAACGATACCAATGCGGGCCGGACGTTCCAGTTTGCCCTGATGTTCAATAATGCGTATGTCTGACATAAAAACCTGACCTTTATTGCACGTATTCGACGATTTCAAGATCAAACCCGGATAAGGCATGAATGACCTTTGGCGCGCTTAGTACACGCATCTTGCGTACCCCAAGATCGGAAAGGATCTGTGCGCCAAGGCCTATTGTTCTTTGATCCCAGGACGAACGTTTTAAAGTTTTATCTGCTTGCTGCTTGGTTTTGTAAGATTCTATCTGCTGGATTAATTCCATTGAATCAAACTGGTCACAAAGTATAACCAGCACACCCGTATCTTCCTCGGCAATACGTTTAAGTATGTCACTAATGGGCCAGCTTCGTTCCTTGACGGTACTGCCGGTTAAATCCGATATCGGGTTCTCAAGGTGCACTCGAACCAGTGTTGGCTGTTCCGGATCAATGCGACCTTTCACCATGGCCAGGTGTATCTTCTTCTCGATCTTGTCCTGGTAGGCATGCAGTACAAACTCACCATACTCGGTAGGCAGATGACACTCAGTCATATGCTCGACGGTTTTTTCATTCTCGATTCTGTATTTGATCAAATCGGCGATGGTACCGATCTTCAATTGATGCTGTTCAGCGAAGTGTTCCAGGTCCGGACGCCGCGCCATTGAACCATCATCATTAAGAATTTCAACGATGACTGCGGCCTCGCTAAGTCCAGACAAACGCGCCAGATCACAGCCGGCCTCGGTATGCCCGGCACGTGACAGCACACCGCCGGGTTGTGCCATCAGTGGAAACACATGACCAGGTTGGACCAGGTCGGTCGGCTTGGCATCGGCGGCCACGGCCTTTTGAATCGTCAACGCACGATCGGCCGCGGAGATACCGGTGGTTACGCCCTCGGCCGCCTCAATAGACACGGTAAAATTGGTCGTGAAATTCGAGTTGGAATGACTGGTCATCAGCGGCAAGTTGAGCTTTTTACAATGTTCGCCGGTCAGCGTCAGGCAGATCAGGCCTCGACCAAAGCGCGCCATGAAATTGATGTCTTCAGAACGACAGCACTCTGCCGCAATAACCAGGTCCCCCTCGTTTTCGCGGTCTTCATCATCCATCAGGATCACCATCCGTCCCTGGCGTATCTCCTCGATGATCTCTTCTGTCGTATTCATTTTCATAATTCGATTCTTAAAGCGCCTTTCAGACTAGTCTGCAGCGTTTAGCAACTGCTCCATATAGCGCGCCAGCAGATCCACTTCAAGATTGACTCGTGTCCCCTGTTGGTAATTTTTCCAGATCGTTTCATTTAATGTATGCGGAATGATGTTTACCGAGAAACGATTATCGGCAACATCATTAACTGTGAGGCTGACACCGTCGACCGTGATCGAACCTTTTTTGGCAATAAATTTCATCAGTTCGGCAGGCACTGAAACCTGATAGCGCACCGAACGCCCATCGTCAGCAAAATCAATTATCTCACCAATACCGTCAACATGCCCGCTAACCAGGTGACCATTAATCCGATCGGACAGCTGCATGGCCTTTTCCAGATTAATTCCGGATCCTTCAGACAAATCAGAGAAACAGGTCAAGGCCAGCGTTTCCCCTGACAGGTCTGCACAAAATGAATGATTCGTTTTCTCAATGATGGTCAGGCAGGCACCATTTACAGCGATGCTATCGCCGATCTGCATGTCAGTCAGATCCAGCTTGCCGGTTTCAAATTCAAACCGACTGTCTTCGCCCATCGGTGTAATACCGGCAATCGATCCTGTTGCCTGAATAATTCCTGTAAACATAGCTGCTGTTTTAATTGGGTCGATAGGTTAATCGCAAGTCACCACTAAACTGCCTCACATCAGTCAAGGTAAACTGATGACACTCGTCCAGGTTGCTGATGCCGTTAATGTTGAGCAGCGCTTGTGCATCGCTGCCTAGTATTTTCGGCGCCATGTATATAACAAGTTCGTCAAGCAAGCCGGCCTGCAATAATGAGGCTGCAAACGTGCCACCGGACTCTACCATAATATCATTAACCTCGTATTCGTTTGCGAGGTGCTGCATTACATTCTGCAACCAGTCTGGCGATGGTGACAAAGAGACAATATCAACTGCATCATGTTGCCAGACCGATGTATCTTCTAGTTCAGTGTAGATAACCGTTTTGCCTTCCAGTGACAGAAGTTTCGAGTTTTCCGGAGTACGTAAATTTCGATCGATAATCACACGTAGTGGCTGCCTGTGATCGAACTCAACATCACGCACGGTTAATGAGGGATCGTCTGTAATTACCGTATCAACGCTGGTCATGATTGCCGCATGCTCTGCCCGTAGACGATGTACATCCCGTCTCGATGCAGCCGAACTGATCCACTGACTTTTACCATTTGCCAATGCTGTCCTCGCGTCAATACTCATGGCCAGTTTGCAGCGAACGAGCGGAAGTCCATGTTGCATACGTTTGATAAAGCCCGCGTTGATCTTGCTGGCTTCGTTTTCCAACAGCCCCTGTTTTGCGGAAATGCCAGCTTCTTTTAGTCGGGCTAAACCTGTGCCGGCCACCTTTGGATTGGGATCGACCATGGCAACGATGACTTCAGCAACCCCGGCATCGATCAGGGCATCAACACAGGGCGCTGTTCGGCCTTGGTGCGAACACGGTTCCAGCGTGATATAGACGATGCTGCCCGCTGCGTCACCGGCATCTTTTAATGCATTGATTTCGGCATGTGCCTGGCCGGTAAATTGATGCCAGCCATGCCCGATTTCATGTCCGTCGCGCGTGATAACGCAACCAACTTTTGGATTAGGCTGACAGGTATAGCGCCCACGCCTCGCCAGTTGAATGGCCTTTGACATGAATTGATAGTCCTGTTGCGTCCACGTCAACTCTCTTCACCGTCTTCGATCTGCAACAGGTCCAGCTGGCTTTTCTTTAATTCTGGCGGCAACTCATGCTCAAGCCGCTCAATCTCATCGAGAAAAGCCCTGACATCTTCAAAACTTCTATACACCGAGGCAAACCTGACGTAGGCCACCTGGTCGATACCGCGCAGCTGTTCCATAACCCAGTTGCCGATGGTCATTGCCTCAACTTCGCGGTCACCGGAAGCCCGCAGCTTATGCATAATATTCGAAACAGCAATATCGATGCGCTCGGTCTCTACAGGTCTTTTCTCCAGCGCACGCAGTATGCCGCCACGCAGCTTGGTCTCATTGAAGGGTTCGCGTCGACCATCTGACTTGATGATCCTGGGAAAATTCAGCTCAGCCGATTCATAGGTCGTAAATCGTTCCTGGCAGTTATTACACTCGCGACGGCGACGGATTTGATTACCTTCACCGACCAGTCTCGAGTCAATAACTCGCGTATCCAGATCTGAACAAAAGGGGCATTTCATTTATGGCGCCGTTTCCATTGCTGTAAATAAATAAGGGATTGTTAAAAAACAATCCCTTATCCGAAAAATACCTTATTGAGTGGTACTAGCGCAAATCGCTATTAAACTCATACAAGGGTCGTTTGCTGCACAATTCTAACACTTCACCCTTGACGCGTTCGATAACCGATTCGTCACCCATGTTATCCATGATGTCACAAATCCAGTTAGCAACCTGTACGCAGTCATCTTCATCAAAACCACGGGTCGTAATCGAAGGCGTACCGATACGAATACCACTGGTCACGAACGGAGATTGCGGGTCATTCGGTACCGCATTCTTGTTCACGGTGATATTGGCCGTGCCGAGTGCAGCGTCGACTTCCTTACCAGTCAACCCTTTCTCAACCATATCAACCAGGAACAGGTGGTTCTTGGTGCCGCCGGAAACGATATTAAGTCCACGCTCGATGAAACGGTCTGCCATCACGCTGGCATTCTTCTTCACCTGCTGCATGTAAGTCTTGAATTCAGGCTCCATCGCTTCCTTGAAGGCGACCGCTTTTGCCGCTATCACGTGCATCAGTGGGCCACCCTGGTAGGCCGGGAAGACCATGAAATTGACCTTCTTCTGCAGTTCCTCGTTAGCCTTACCCATGATCAGGCCGGAACGTGGACCGCGCAGGGTCTTATGCGTGGTGGTGGTGGTAACGTCGGCGATTTGCACCGGGCTCGGGTATTCGCCTGCGGCGACCAGACCGGAGATATGCGCAATATCTGCCATCATATAGGCGCCGACCTTGTCGGCGATGTCACGGAAACGCTGCCAGTCGAGTATTTGCGAGTAGGCAGAAAAACCGGTGATAATCAGTTTTGGCTTATGCTCCATGGCCAGTTCTTCGGCCTGGTCATAGTCAATCTCTCCGGTATCGGTATTCAAACCGTACTGAACGGCATTATAGATACGGCCGGAAACGTTGACCGAGGCACCATGGGTCAGGTGACCACCGTGCGCGAGACTCATACCCATAATGGTATCGCCTGGTTCAAGCAGAGCGTGGTATACGGCACCATTGGCCTGTGAACCGGAGTGTGGCTGTACGTTGGCCCAGTCAGCGCCGAACAGTTCCTTGGCGCGTTCAATAGCCAGGGTTTCTGCCACGTCGACATATTCACAGCCTCCGTAGTAACGTTTGCCCGGATAACCCTCTGCATATTTATTGGTCAACACTGAACCCTGACATTCCAATACGCGGGGGCTCGCCATGTTTTCGGAAGCAATCAACTCTATGTGCTCTTCCTGACGACGTCGTTCTCCTTCCATGGCGGCAAAGAGTTCGTCATCAAAGCCTTTTACTGTTGTGTCTTTGGTAAACATAGTATTCCTCGATAAGTAGTTTATTTATGAAATCTTTTCCCTGGGTCGGTTAACAACACCGGTAATTTTATAATTTTCTTTGGTTAATACTGCTAAACAGCCAGGTTCGCATACCCCGCAAAGGCGGGCATGGTATCAAAACCTGGCGATCAATTCATAATCCGGCCAGCGAGAAAAAAAATTCCTGTCGCTGGAACGCCGTCATGCTCACTAAGCCAATGAATTCTCAAGAATTTTGATTAATAAAAGTATAACCGCAAATCCTGCCGCGCATGAAGAAATTTCTTTTCCTGCCGCTATAAAGTACAAGCCAACTGGCCCCGGCGTGCCGGTTAAGTCTTAAATTTACAGTAATCTTTTTAAAAACAATGGGATAGTAAATGTCGACGAATTTAGAGCCAAGTCCTGATTTCGATCTTGAGAACATAAAAAAACGATTTTTAGCCATTAACCGGCAGCGTTTGTCCTTGACTTGCGAGACCCTGGATGAGCGCCAGAAACAGTTCATCCATGTCTTACCCCTGCTATTTCACGACAATAATATTTCGCTGCCCGGCTTCATCAATGAAGACACGCCTGCTGGCATCAGCGATTACAGCCAGGGACACAACGCCGAAAAGGCAGCCAGATCGTTATTCAAAGACTATAAAGCTAACCGCCGGGCTCAACGCCGTATGGAGATCAACGGCCTGTACTTCATGGGTAGCTGCGGCTCTATCGCATTCAACCGCAACAGTGATTTTGATGTCTGGCTACTGCATGCCAATGACCTGTCGGCAAACCGTATCGACTTAATCCAGCAAAAGGCACACGCCATCGAGAAATGGGCCGAAGAGCAGCTGCGCCTGGAAGTGCATTTCTTTATTTTTTCCGCCGAGGAATTCAAGAACGGCAAGCAGCAAGGACTATCGTCGGAAAGCAGCGGCTCCGCCCAGCACTACCTGCTGCTGGATGAATTCTATCGTTCCAGCCTGCTGATTGCCGGCAAGATGCCGGTCTGGTGGCTGGTGCCACCCGAGCAGGAACAGCATTATGAAGACTACATCGAGTCACTGCGGCAGCAGGGACAGCTGGATATCGACGATGTGATCGATTTTGGCTCGGTGGCCGATATTCCCGCCGCCGAGTTTTTTGGTGCAGCGGTCTGGCAGCTATATAAAAGTATCAACTCACCCTATAAATCTCTGATGAAGCTGCTGCTCATGGAAGTCTATGCCAGCGAATTTCCGAGTATCGATGTACTAAGTATGATGTTCAAGCAAGCGGTGCATTCGGGTGTCAAAAATGTCGACGATCTCGACCCCTACGTCATCATGTATCACAAAATCGAAGAGTACCTGATGATCCACAACCAGCGCGAACGACTGGAACTCTTCAGACAGTGTTTCTATATCAAGATTGCAGAGCCACTGGGTAACCAGGTGCGAAGAAAAAGCTGGCGTCGTGAACTGTTCAAACAACTGACACTGGAATGGGGATGGACCCCGGAACAGTTTATGTTAATGGACGCAAGGAAAGAATGGCAGATAGGCCAGATTAGCCAGCAGCGCAATCAACTGATGAACGCGTTGACCGAAAGTTATCGATTCCTGTCGGCATTTGCTCGACAGAATACCGAAGTATCTCTGGTGAGCCAGACTGAACTTAACATACTCGGTAGAAAGCTTTACGCGGCATTTGAACGCAAAGCGGGCAAGGTCGATATCATTAACCGCAGTAACGAGAGCAATCTGAACGCGGCCACCGTGCTGATAAAACAGAACAAGAACCAGTCAGGTCAGGAAGTCTGGCAAATGTTTCAGACCGGCCGTGCCAAAGATGAAGACGAAGAAAATAACAAGCTAATCAAACGCACACAAAGCCTGATTGAACTGCTTGGCTGGGCCTACTTTAACAGGATCATTGATTCTCACTCCGGCTTCACGCTAAATACAAATAATGAGTTGACCGCAAAGGAACTGCGCCAGATCCTGGCTGCGTTTGAAAATGAATTTCCTGCAAGACGTCTGCATGACGCAGACTTTAACGATCTCAGCCAGTCAGCGCGGATTGAACATGCCTGCCTGTTTGTGAATGTCGGTCACCAGCCACAAATAGGTGGTAGCGATTATGTCGGCCACCTTTCCACCGCACGTGACAACATACTGAGCTATGGTGGACAACAGCATAACCTGGCTCTCAGCTTTGACCTGATGATCAGTACGACCTGGGAAGAACTATTGACGTTTCATTTTGATGGCCAGGACGCACTGCTCGAATGTATTTGTGAATATACGCGTTGGGCACCGATTGCCGAATCATCCGGGCCTCCAAAGATTCATGTATTCAGTTATTCATCCAGTTATGGGCCAGCGATCATCAAGCGCATCGAGGAACTATTTACTGATGTGGTTGACCAGTATTACGGCAAGGACCTTACCGGATGCAAGCGTTATCTTCTTGAGATAGGTGACTGCTATCATCAGCTCTATAACGAGGCCGACCATCTCAAGCATAACTATATCGGTAATTCGAAAATGCTCTACCGCAGCCTGGCTGCACCCAACGACTCGTTCAGCCCGCTGGTGTTCGACAAGCAAACCCATGGCAATCTATTGATACAGACATTGTTCAAACTGAACCGTAAAGATCGTATACAACTCTTCTTTTCGACTTCCAATAACCTGGCTGATATCTATATCATCGATGAGAACGGCTCGCTGTTTACACAAAGTATCCCGTTTTATGACGGCAAGGCTCTAATCAAACATTTTGATTTGTTCTTTCAATCAACCATTAACCGCCGTCTGTTTCTGATGCTGGATGCGCAGCATGATATCGAAAACCTTGAGATCGAATTCTATTCCGTCAACAAATCAAAAGACCGCCCTTTTCAGATTACACGCGTCAACAACGATATCGATGAAGATTATCATCGATTCTTTAATGTACAGGTTATTGGTAATCCCGATGATAACCACAATTCATTGTGCATCTTCTGCGAAGATACTGAATTTTCACTAATGGAACATGGCAACCGCCTGTTTAACGTGGTTGCTGAATACATCATGGAACGCCGCAGCAGTGGTGAGAAATATCCGATCTACATAACGGATATCGATATCTCGCATGGGATGATGGAACAGATAGACATCAGGGAGCTCCAGACTATCCACTACCTGAATTATAAAAAGCGCATCGAAGACAGTCTAAACAAGGCCATTGCCCTGATATAAACGGAAACGGGAAACTGTAAACAGTCTGGCGTATAATCCCGCTCTTTGGATATATCGCGAAATTCACCGTGTCGGATACAGACAAGTTATTTCAACGCATACACACTATCCTGGATAGGCTGGAACCGTTCCTGCCAAAGCAGATCGAGCCGATAGAGAGATTCGAGGGCGGCGCCTTTCTCTGGCAAAGACAGGCACAAAGTGGCGCTATCCAGCGAATCAGCTATCCGACAAAGATCCGGTTGCAGGACCTGCAGTGCATAGACAGGCAAAAATCACTGATCGTCGCGAATACCCGCCAGTTTCTGGAACAGCTACCAGCAAATAATGTATTACTGTGGGGCCCGCGCGGCACGGGTAAATCGTCTCTAATCAAGGCGCTGTTGAATGACTTTCAGGAGACCGGGTTGAATCTGGTGGAAGTTGAAAAACAGGACCTGACACAGCTGCGCGAGATTACCGAGACAATGCGCGAAATGGCAGGCCGCTTTATCCTGTTCTGTGACGACCTTTCGTTTGAAGCCAACGACCCAAGCTATAAAGCGATCAAGGTTGTACTTGACGGTTCATTGAGCGACACGCCGGAGAACGTGCTGATCTATGCGACGTCAAACCGTCGTCATCTGCTGCCAGAAAGCATGCGTGATAATATCGATAGTCAGATGGTGCAGGATGATTTGCATCTGAGTGAATCCATTGAGGAAAAAATATCGCTATCAGAGCGTTTCGGTGTCTGGCTCGCATTTCACCCGTTCAGGCAGGAACAATACCTGCAGATC
>CAJIBF010000135.1_pt1 | contig 12448 bp, 13 predicted proteins | sample 9199291 | NCBI WGS metagenome assembly CAJIBF01 (sample SAMEA7708293, study PRJEB35096) | sediment metagenome | biome: marine neritic benthic zone biome [ENVO:01000025]; feature: sediment [ENVO:00002007]; material: shallow marine sediment [ENVO:03000034] sea grass bed [ENVO_01000059] ...
CCTGCCACGGCAAAGGTGGAATAGGTGCTGTTGGCCCTAACCTTGCCGATAGCGTTAAGGGTGCCCTGACTAAAGAAGAATTCATGGACGTAGTCACTAATGGTCGTTCCGGCACAATGATGCGTCCGCACAACACCAACAAAAGGGTCATGGATAATCTGGAAGATCTCTATGTTTATCTGCTGGCCAGAGGCGATGATGTTCTGGGCCCGGGTAACCTGATTAAGCAACCCTTGGGAAAGTAACAGTAACGTTTGTCTATCAAGCGTTATTAAAGATCTAAACAAAAATGCCCCCAAATGGGGGCATTTTTTCAATTAGTATGTTGCGGCTTTACGCGGCCTGCACGGGAATATGATCCTTGATTCGGGTAATATTATTTTCTTCATCAAGATAAATCAGTGAAGGCTTAAAGCGGCTTATTTCGTTTTCGTTAATTCTTCCGTAGGCACAAATTATTACTCTGTCACCAGGATTGGCCTTATGTGCGGCAGCGCCATTCACAGAGATGACCTGCGAATTATCTTCGGCACGTATGGCGTAGGTAGTAAAGCGTTCGCCATTGTTGATGTTATATATCTGAATCTGCTCGTATTCATGTATGCCGGCTTTATCGAGTAAAGCACCATCTATCGCGCAGGATCCATCGTAATCAAGCTCTGAATGCGTGACGCAGGCCTGATGAAGCTTGGCTTTAAGTACTGTAATTTCCATTGTTATTCAATTGTTTAGATTCAATATTGTTAGTTATCGGATCCAGACGACTTTCGATCATAAGTTTGCACTGCAACATTGTCAATCAAGCGCGCCTTCCCCAACCAGGCGGCTGCGATGATAACAATATTATCGTTCCGGGGCGATTTCAAATCGTTTACATCACAAATACTGACGTACTCCGGCTTAAAACCGGCCTCGCTTAAACGGGAAAACGCCTGTTTTTCCAGCTCACTATAGTCGCGTTCGCCTGCTTCTATTGCGCTTTTTATCGTATTCAGACATTGATTTAGCACTGTGGCGCTCTTTCGCTCCGTTTCGGTCAGGTATTGATTTCTTGAACTCATCGCCAGCCCGTCTGCTTCACGGATTATCGGACCACCGATAATGTTCACCGGGATGTTCAGATCGCGAACCAGTGACCTGATTACCAGCAGCTGCTGGTAATCTTTTTCGCCAAACACAGCAACATCCGGTTGCACAATATTCAAAAGCTTGGTGACTATGGTTGCCACACCCTTGAAGTGTCCCGGTCGGTATTCGCCACAAAAGATGCTGTCCAGTTCGGGGACGGTGACTTCAGTGTTTGCGGACGACGGATAGATTTCCTCGACATCCGGTGTAAATATAAGGTCAACTTCGAGTTGCTTTAGCTCGCGCAAATCAGAATCCAGGGTCCGTGGATAGTGTTCGAAATCTTCTCCGGCAACAAACTGACTGGGATTGACAAATATTGTTGCGACAATGTAATCGGCATGCTGTTTGGCGATCTCGACCAGCGACAGATGACCGGCATGCAAATTACCCATGGTAGGTACAAGTGCCACACTTTGGCCGGCGCCGCGCACTGAATCCAGTAAAGAGCGCAGCTGTTTAATCGAACTGAGCTGTTGCATTAATCGTAACTGTGCGCTGCTTCGGGAAAGCTTTTCTCTTTTACTGCACTGACATAATTTTTAAAAGCCGTTAGCACGGAATCGTTACCCTGCAAAAAATTCTTTGAAAATTTTGGCTGTCTTGAAGTCATGCCAAGCATGTCATGTGCAACCAGCACCTGACCGTCACAATCAGGCCCGGCACCAATACCAATAACCGGCATCGATACAGACTGACTAATCTCGGCAGCCAGTGCCGACGGGACGCACTCAAGTACCAGGCAAGCGACGCCGGCTTGCTCAAGTACTAACGCATCCTTGAGGAGTTGTGCCGCGGTCTGTTCGGTATTGCCCTGTATACGATAGCCACCGATCTGGTGAATCGACTGCGGTGTCAGGCCGAGATGCCCGCAAACGGGTATGCCATGCTGCACTATCATTGCCGCCGCGTCGGCAATATTACTCCCGCCCTCCAGTTTCACGACATGTGAACCTGCTTCAGCAACCAAGCGTCCCGCATTGCCTACTGCCTGGGCCGGTGTAGCGTAGCTCATGAAGGGCATATCGGTAATTATGAGCGGTCTTTTGCAACCCGCACTGACCATACGAGTGTGATAAATCATGTCAGCAATGCTGACGGATAGAGTGGTTTCAGCACCTTGCAGCACCATGCCCAGAGAATCACCGACCAGTATGATATCTATCCCGGCCTCATCCTGCAGATGAGCAAAGCATGCATCATAAGCAGTGAGACAGGCTATCTTTTCAGATGCCTGCTTCATCTGCTGAAGATCTGTGATACTGATTTGTCTGCTCATAATTCGTTCGGGTTGAAATAGTGTCTGCCAGGTGACAGTCGCTTGATATGTTGCAGTAACAATTCGTAGCCCTTTTCGCTGCCGGAAAGATCAAAATCCTGAGTATTAACTATAAGTAATGGCGACATGGCGTAATGATAGAAAAATTCCACGTAGGCATCAGAAATCTTTTTTAAATAGCGGCGGGTGATAGGGCGTTCATATTCGCGGCCGCGCTCTATGATACGCTGCATCAGGGTATCAACCGGTGCTTGCAGATAAATTACCAGGTCCGGCGAAGGTATATTCAATGTCAGTCGATCATAAACCTGTTGATACAGAGCGAGCTCGTCGTCATCCAGTATCACTGAAGCAAACAGTTTGTCTTTCTCGATGAGAAAATCTGCGACCTGCATCGGTTTGAACATGTCGGTCTGACGCAAAGCCTCAATTTGCTTTGCTCTTTGAAACAGGAAAAATAACTGTGTTGGCAAGGCGACAGATTTTGGATCAGCATAGAATCGCGTTAAAAAAGGATTTTCCGCCGGCAGTTCCAGCATCAGATCGGTGTCAAAGGTCTTGGCCAGCTTTCTTGCCAGCGTCGTTTTGCCAACACCAATTGGCCCTTCTACGACGATATAATCGGGCGCCCCCTGCTTCACGGCAGTATCTCCAAAGAGCTGTCTTCGAGTTTGCCTATCAGCTCATGCACCCTCCCCAGGCCGACGATTTCCCAGTCTGGATCAATTTCTGCCCAGGGAATTAATACGAATGAACGATTCGCTATTTCAGGATGTGGAACTGAAAGTCGCGCGGAATCAATAACGTCATTGCCATAGGCAAGTATATCGAGGTCAAGCGTGCGTGGCCCCCAATGCAGTTCACGTTTGCGTTCATGCTTGTTCTCAAGAGCCTGCATGGCGTCCAGTAACTGAATGGGGGTCAGTTGCGTTTCCAGCTTTGCAACAGCATTAATAAAATCGGCCTGGTCCTGCGGGCCGACCGGTTTGCTTCTGTACAATGAAGAGTGTTCGACTATCTCGGTATCTTCGAGCCTTTCAAGTTCCTCAAGCGCAGAGCCTACTTGCTGTTCGGGCGTGTGCATATTACTGCCAAGGCCGATAAACGCGATGGTCATGACTGGTCGCTTTTACCACTTCTCTTTACGCGACGACGCTGCCTTGTCTTGGTCTGGCCTTGCCTGGTTCTTTTTTTATCTGCCATCGGCTCTGCCAGTTGCTGCTCGGTCCAGTATTCGACCAAATCATCCAGCGCTTCTCCTGCCTGTGCCCGCAGCAGAAGAAAATCATAAGCCGCTCTGAAACGAGGGTGCATTAGCACTCGAAACGAACGCTTGCCGGTACGTTTGAGCCTGACCTGTAAAGACCAGATATCCCTGGCCATATGCGTAAACCGTCTTGGCATGGCCGTGCTTGATATTTGCCTGGAAATTACTGCGTCACCCGCAAGCTGTACGGCTTCCATTTCTGCCAGTCCATGTCCGAGATGCTGATCGGCCTCATTGCGCATGGGCTCCCAAAGAAAAGCGGCCAGCAAAAAACCCGGAGTGACAGACTCACCTTCCGCCAGTCTCTGATCGGTATTTCGCAATGCTTGCATAATAAAAGTATGCGGATATTTTTTTTGTACCGTATCGAGTAATGCGTCGGCTTGTGGAAACAGATATTTGAACAAACCATAATGTCGAAGTGATTCAAAAGTCTGCAAGGCATAACCGCCCATAAAGAGTTTTAACATTTCTTCAAATAATCTCGCCGGAGGAATTTCGCTTAAAAGATCGGCAAATTCGGCAATCGGTTTTTCTGAATCAGCGTGAATGCGCAAGCCGAGCTTGGTAGCAAAACGGACTGCACGAAGCATACGGACCGGGTCCTCGATATAGCGCTGGGCCGGATCGCCGATCAACCTGAGCTGCCCCTGTTCAAGGTCCTGAACTCCGCCAACATAGTCGACAATGGAAAAATCTTCGATATTGTAAAACAGCGCATTGACTGTGAAGTCACGTCGCCAGACATCGTCATCGATATCACCGTAGACGTTGTCACGAATAATTCTGCCATCTTCAACATGTCCCTCGCCCTGGTCAGAGACATGATGCGGTGCCCTGAATGTGGACACTTCGATTATGTCATGACCAAAACGCACATGTGCCAGTCGAAAACGGCGACCAATGAGACGGCAATTCCTGAACAACTCGCGTATCTGTTCCGGCTTTGCGTCAGTAACCACGTCGAAATCCTTTGGCTCCCTTCCCAGCAGAATATCGCGAACACCGCCTCCAACAAGATAAGATTTATAACCGGCATTCTTGAGACGATAAAGAACCTTTAAAGCATTTCCGCTGATGAACTCTCGCGAAACATTATGCTGTTCACGACCGATGATTCTTGGCTCGGTCTTCAGCCTGGAAACGTTGCCGGGTTCACTGGAGGTCGTCATTTGAGGAAAGGTATATTCAAAATGGCCTTGCATTCTATAACAACTTGCTGATATTGCCATTGCTATTGGCTTCAGCTAACACGACATATAGTTACGTGTTGTATATCTCGAACTTGTATATATAAGCTGGTATTGGCAGAAAACGATTCGATATGATGTAGAATCAACATTAATTTACTATTCCTGATACTTAACTTAAAAACTCTCGCCCTCAATTACTTTTATGCCTACTGGTCCTGAATTGTCGGTCGTTGTTCCGACTTTTAATGAAGCTGGGAATATTCAGCCACTGGTTGATTTGCTTGCATCGACCCTGACCGACACGCACTGGGAAGTGATTTTTGTAGACGACCACTCGCCGGATAATACCAGCGCCAAAGTTCGATCCATTGCCCGGGCAGATAGCCGGGTACGCTGCCTTGAAAGAATCGAGCGCCGAGGTCTGTCTTCTGCAGTGATTGAAGGCATACTGGCGACATCTGCTCCCTATGTTTGCGTTATGGATGCCGATCTGCAGCATGACGAAAAGCTGCTACCGCAAATGCTCATTGAGCTTGAAGCAGAGCACGATCTGGTCGTAGCAAGCCGCTACATAGAAAATGCAAGCACCGGCAGCCTACCTGAACATCGCGTCAGGATCAGTCGCGCGGCAACCGTCCTTGGAAATATGATACTCGAACATGAATTGTCCGACCCTATGAGCGGCTTTTTCATGTTCAAGCGGGAACTGTTTGAGCAGGTTGCTCCCCGTTTATCCGGCAAAGGTTTCAAGATATTGCTGGATATCGTTGCCAACTCACCGACCGGCACGAGAATCAAGGAACTGCCTTACCACATGAAAAAGCGTGAGCATGGAGAAAGTAAGCTCTCTGCTGTTGTTGTGTGGGAATTTTTTTCCCTGCTGGCAAACCGGATGTTTGGCAAGTATCTGCCACTACGATTTATCATGTTTGTCAGCGTTGGACTCAGCGGCGTTGTGGTACATACGCTGGTCCTTTATCTTATTCATATAATGTTGTCATACGAGTTTGTGTTTGGGCAAACAATAGCAACGCTGGTTGCGATGACCAGTAACTATTTTTTGAATAACCTGCTTACGTTCAACGACAGCAGACATAAGGGAGCGCGAATGTTTTTAGGTCTTTTCAGTTTCTACCTGACCTGTTCTCTCGGAGCCCTGATCAATATTGCCGTTGCGACTGCAATTTATAACTTTGGCACCGTGTGGTGGGTTGCCGGGATCTGCGGGGCTGTAGTCGGCGCTGTCTGGAATTTTGCCCTGTCCTCAACGTTCACCTGGCGACAAATTAAAACCGATTGACTATCTGATAACCCGCTGCCAGATATTACTCACAAAAAGCGCATTTGATTGTTATGGCCTGTTCCTTGTTAAGACGCTTCTCTGCAATTTTCTATGATACTCTCCTGCTGTGCTCGCTACTTTTTATTGCCACATTGGTTATCCTGCCGCTGATTGGCAGTGGAGCAATTGAAAGTGGCAATCTGGCCTACAATACCTATCTGTGTATCATTGCGTACCTGTATTTCTGCTGGCAGTGGATGAATGGCGGACAGACACTCGGCATGAAAAGCTGGAACATCAGCCTGGTTACCACCGATCAGGGTCTGCCAACGTGGGGGAAAGTCAGTATCCGTTTCCTGGCCGCGATGGTTTCCTGGTTTTTACTCGGTGCAGGTTTTATCTGGGGCCTGTTTAATGAACAACGGCTAACACTGCATGACAAACTTTCCGGTACCAGGCTGGTAATAAAAGAAAAGAGCTAAGTCTGTTACTGCTGCTTTCTTAGTGAGTAATACACGAACATAAACACGGTAATTGTTGGAACACTAACGCTTAGTACCGCAGGGATACCATAGACAATACCCAAATGGCTAGTCACCTGATTAATCAGGTGAAAAACGACGCCTATCATCGAACCGATAAAAACCCGCTGGCCCAGACCAACGCTGCGGCCCTCACAGCGAACCATGCAAATGGCCAACAACATCATTGCAAATATAGCAAATGGGTTAACCAGCTTGGACCAGAAAGCCTGTTCGTATAAATCGCTACTCTGGTTGTTGGCCCGCAGGTAGCGTGTGTAGCTTACAAGTCCATACAGTGACAAATGATGTGGCTTCACAGTAACCATACTGATCACTTCCGGATTCAATAACACTTGCCATTCGGCCTTGTCGTATTGTGTTCTCGTGATTTTGTCCTCGGCAATTTCTGTTCTGATTATATTGTTCAATATCCACTTGTCTTCGGCATAGTCTGCATCCCTGGCGCGAATAGTCGATCGCAACACTTTGTCATCATCGAATTCGAATATAGTGATGTTTTCAAGTTTGTCACCAGGCAGCACTTTTTTAATATTGATGAAATTGTTGCCATCGCGTGACCAGAAACCATTTTTGGTCTTCAGAGACAGTTGTTGTGTTTTTGCGATCGAACGCAGCTCCTGTGCCGACTTTTCAGTAACCGGCGCTATAAACTCTCCGATGAGCAGACTTACCAGCGCAAACAGTAAACCGGTTTTTAACATCGACATCGACAACTGGATTTTTGAAAAACCTGATGTGCGTATCACGGTGAGTTCACTGCTATTGGCCAGCATGCCCAGTGCAGCCATACTTCCGACCACCGTGGCAATCGGAAACAATTCGAAACTTAGTCTCGGCATGGTCAAAATGACGTATTTTATGGCTTCAAATACGCCGTAGTTGCCGACACCTGTATCGTCCAGCTGATCAACCAGAGAAAAAAAAGAAAAAATTGAGACCAGCACAAACAGAGCCAGCAGACTGGTAGCAACAAGAGTTCTCCCCAGATAGCGGTCAATGATCATCTATTCGGCCGGGATGAACTGATGTTCATCTTCCTGGTTTTTCCTGAGCCTGAATACAGGCAGGTAATAAAGCGTTATGAGTACAAACACCAGCAGCAGGTGAACCCACCACAGGCCAATAAACGAAGGAATGGAATCACGCTTTACCAGCGTCTCGGCAATGCCGAGCAGGTTGCTGTAAATAAGATAAATGGAGATGGCGATTATGAACGGGCCATAGCGACGCTCCTCCCTGGTATGCATCTGTATCAACATGACACCGAGTAATGGTAACAACAGACTGGCAAAGATCAGGGAGAGTCGCCATTGAAATTCAGCCTGATGGGAACGGTTACTGGAATTAAAGATATCAGCCGTCGACAATGATGCCGTTTTGCCCTGGCCCGAGTTCACACTGGCCTCCTCGACAAGGATGGCATAGGTTTCAAACTCGGTAACCTGATAATCCAGTTTATTAGGTTCAGATACATAACGCCTGCCGTTACTAAACTCGATATATTTATTACCGGATACTGTATCGTTCCTGAATTGCGCACTTTCCGCAGTCAGCACGCCGCGTTTGCCTTCCTGTTTAACATGTAAAAAGACCTCTTCCATCGCCAGTTTATCCACTGATGGATTTTGTACATAAACGATTCGATTACCTTTGCTGAATTCCTTGAACTGCCCGGGTTTAATGCCGGCGATATCAGCACGCTGTCGGGCGATCTGTTTTAGCTCATGCATCTGCTGTTCTGCCCAGGGCGCGAGCAACAGCGTTATGACCGCCACCAGAACACAAAACATAGCCGCAAACCGGGTCACTATTTGCAGTTGATAAATACGGCTGATACCTGAGGCGGTCATGACCACCAGCTCACGATCGCTTGCCAGCCGGCTGAAGGCCAGCAAAATAGCAAGCAATATCGACACCGGAAGGATGTTGGGCAAGGTCGCCAGCATTTTGAAACTGAGCATAAGAAACACCAGATCACCCGGTAAAGTGCCATCGGCGGCATCGGCCAGGAAACCGACAAAGCGGTTGCTGGTAAAAACGAGAATCAGCAACCCAAGGATCCAGAACAACTTGCCTAGTAGTTCACGATATATATATCTCTGAATGATCACTTTTTCTGGTCAGATACGGTTAAAGGGTTTTGCTTCGTAAAGGATAAATGAATAAACTTGTTAAATTGTGCGATTTTCCCGGGTTTTCTCGTGTTTTCACAAAAAACTCACTTTGACATGGTTATTATCGTATCCCTTTAGGACGAAATAACAACTATAAATACATATAGATAGCTGCTCACGCAGCCTGGACATTCTGGAGCAAGTATGGATTTTAATATTAAAAGCGGTGACCCTGAAAAACAGAGAACTGCCTGCGTCGTTGTTGGAATTTTCGAGTCACGCAGGTTATCAGGTCCGGCAAAGGCAATCGATCAGGTTAGTAATAAATATCTATCCAACCTGATACGGCGTGGCGACATGGACGGGAAAAAAGGGCAATTATTGCTGCTGCACAATGTGCCTGGAATGATCGCCGATCGCGTTATGCTCATAGGTTGTGGCAAGGAGCGGGAGCTCGACGACCGCAGTTATCGGACTATTATTATCAACAGCGTGAAGGCATTGAACGAAACGGGATCGCTTGAAGGAGTTAATTACCTCACCGAACTGAATATTAAAGGCCGTGACCATCACTGGAAATTAAAACAGGCCGTCATGGCGGCGGAACATACCCTCTACCAGTTTGATGAACTGAAAACCAAGAAAAAAGAAAAGCGCAGACCACTCAGAAAAATCACTTTCACCGTACCAACCCGGCGTGAGTTACAACAGGGTGAACAGGCCTTGAAAGAAGGCCGTGCTATCGCCAATGGCATCAAGTTTACTCGTGACCTCGCCAATCAACCGGCCAACATATGTACCCCAACCTATCTGGCAGAAAAAGCGCTGGAACTTGGTAAACACTACCGAACATTGACCGTTAATGTGCTGGAAGAGGCCGAAATGAAAAAACTCGGCATGGGCTCACTACTGTCGGTATCGCAGGGTTCCGAACAGCCTGCAAAGCTGATAACGCTCGAATACAAAGGTACGAAAAAAAGCAGCAAGCCGGTCGTCCTGGTGGGCAAGGGCGTAACCTTCGATACCGGCGGCATCTCGATTAAACCGGCAGCGGCCATGGACGAAATGAAATACGATATGTGTGGCGCCGCCTCGGTACTGGGCACACTCTCCAGCGTTGCCGAAATGAAAGCACCGGTCAATGTCGTTGGCATAATCCCCGCTACTGAAAATATGCCCAGCGGTACGGCCACCAAACCCGGAGACGTCTTCACCAGTATGTCAGGTCAAACTGTCGAGGTACTGAATACCGATGCCGAGGGCCGGCTCATCCTGTGCGACGCGCTCACCTACAGCGAGCGCTATAGTCCAGAAGTCGTGATTGATATCGCGACATTGACAGGCGCTTGTGTAATTGCTCTGGGCAAACATGCCTCGGGGTTACTGAGCAACCATAATCCACTGGCACGGGATCTTTTAAATGCCGGGGAAGAAAGCGGAGACCGCGCCTGGCAGCTGCCACTTTGGGATGAATATCAACAGCAATTGAACAGTCCGTTCGCGGATATGGCAAACATCGGCGGGCGCGAAGCCGGCACCATTACCGCAGCCTGCTTTTTATCCCGGTTTGCAGAAAAATATAACTGGGCACACCTGGATATCGCCGGTACTGCGTGGCTGTCAGGGAGTAATAAAGGCGCAACGGGAAGACCGGTGCCATTACTGACTCAATATATTCTCAACCAGATAAGTTAATACCAAACGACATGTCGCGTGTTGATTTTTATATTTTACCTGAAGGTGGCCAGCTGGAACGTTTTGCATGCAGTTTAACGGCGAAGGCCTGGACAAACGGCAACCACGTTCACATCCACACAGCGGACGAACGCGCGGCCAGCAGTATGGACGATTTACTATGGATATTCAGGGATATCAGTTTTATTCCACACGCCATCTATTCGGCAGATAAAGATGACCAGGACCCCGTTACTATAGGTTATGGAAGTCACTACCCTGCTCACAATGATGTAGTAATCAATCTGGACCAGCTTATCCCCGGCTTTTTCAACAAGTTTGATCGGGTTATTGAGATAGTGGGTGGTAACGAACAGCAAAGGAAGCTGGCGCGCCAGCGTTATCGTGAATACCGGAACAGCAACTGCCAGATGCACGATCACAAGATAGACAAACTCGTTGACCATGGCTGAGCACGAGGGAAAAAGTGATCCCGAAAAAACCGGTCGTGCAGAACTGATCAATCGTATCGATGAACTGGAAAACCTGCTGGCAAAAAAGAAGGCCGAGTCAAAAAAGCGACAGGGCCCACGGCTTAAGTTTGGCACAGATGGTATACCAGTGCTTGACGAGCTGGTTGATGAAAATGCACCCATAAGCGAAGAAAGCAGTATCGTAAACGAGCAGCGTGATAATAATGACGTTATAAACGAGATAATCGATAAAGTGGACCACGAGATCAGCCAGGACCTCGATGAACTGATCGTCATGCTGAAAGACAGCATCATTGATGAAGTCAAAACGCGTCTTTTAAAAGAGCTTGCCAGCGAACACAAAGATCCTGCCAAGCAGCGCTGAAAATTCGAATATCAATTAGTCATTGCCCTTGATCGTCTGCATATGGACAATACGCCTCCCTGTTAAGCAATGATCACTAAACAATAAGCACCGGTTCTGCCTGGTAATAATAGAAATATGGATAAAACCTATAATCCTGAAATTATCGAAGCTAAATGCTACGAACAGTGGGAAAAAAATAACTACTTCGCTCCCAGCGGAGAAAACAAACCCTACTGCATCATGCTGCCGCCACCTAACGTGACCGGCAGTTTACATATGGGTCACGCCTTTCAACAGACACTGATGGATGTGCTTATTCGCTATCATCGTATGCAAGGTGAAGATACCTTGTGGCAATGTGGCACTGATCATGCGGGTATTGCGACGCAGATGGTGGTGGAACGTCAGCTTCAGAAAAAAGAACTGTCGCGACACGATCTCGGTAGAGACAAATTCATTGAAGCTGTCTGGGACTGGAAAGAACATTCCGGCAACACTATTACCCGGCAGTCCAGACGTCTTGGCACATCGATGGACTGGTCCCGTGAGCGTTTTACCATGGATGAAGGTTTATCGGTTTCCGTACGCGAGGTTTTTGTACGCCTGTACGATGAGGGCCTGATATACCGTGGTAAACGACTGGTTAACTGGGACCCGGTTTTACACACAGCCATCTCGGATCTCGAAGTCATATCGGCAGAGGAAAGCGGCAAGCTCTGGCATATGCGCTATCCGCTACTTGAACCGATAGACGGCATCGAACATGTTGTTGTGGCTACAACCAGGCCTGAAACTATGCTGGGTGATGCCGCCATAGCGGTTCACCCTGATGATGAACGCTACACAAACCTGGTTGGTAAACAGGTACAGCTGCCATTGACGGGAAGATGCATACCGGTGATCGCCGATGACTATGTTGATCCTGAGTTTGGTACCGGCTGTGTCAAGATAACGCCGGCACATGACTTTAATGACTATGAAGTCGGACAACGTCATGATTTGACGTTGTTAAACATTTTCACGATTGACGCCGCGATAAACGAGCAGGCCCCCGAACAATACCAGGGACTGGATCGCTATGACGCCCGTAAACAGATCCTGGCGGATCTTGAAGAACAAGACCTGA
>CAJIBF010000159.1_pt1 | contig 12377 bp, 8 predicted proteins | sample 9199291 | NCBI WGS metagenome assembly CAJIBF01 (sample SAMEA7708293, study PRJEB35096) | sediment metagenome | biome: marine neritic benthic zone biome [ENVO:01000025]; feature: sediment [ENVO:00002007]; material: shallow marine sediment [ENVO:03000034] sea grass bed [ENVO_01000059] ...
CACCGTCGATAGAGCCTTCAATGATAATTTCATTTCGAGTCGTTGTCATGGTGGCAAACGGACCGTAATTATTAATAACAGAAAAAGGCGCAACAAGTTGAGTTAATGGCGAGACTTCATGGTTTCTTTTCGTGATTTGGACCAGGTTATCAATACTGCAATAGACCAGGACAGAAGCGACGGGGATTAAAACGTAAAGATGCAGACGCGCCGGAACTGATACGGTTTTAACTAATAAGAAATCAGTTAACCTTGCAGGCATTATCCATCTTAAAGCGGCGTCATCGAACAGGAATAAACAAATTGCGATGGTCAGCAGATTAAAGAAATTATAATTACCGGTCAGAATGATCGTTGTTTGAAATGCAATATAGCACCAGGCAGCAAAAAACCGGATGCGCCGTGGTGTAAAGATCAGGAAAGGAATAATAATTTCTATTATTAAAGTTATGGCAACCGCACCCATTAGTAATGCTTCCGGCAAGTGATGTGCATACCAGGCGAGCGGTGTAGGTAAAGGTTGCGTTTGAAAGTGGTAGCTTAATGCCGTCAGATTATCCCAGGTGGGGTCGTAACTCATTAATTTGACCAGCCCGCTTAATAACATAAACCTGAATACGAGCCAGCGGAATAGCCAGACGACAATGCTTATGCCCTGTCCCAGAAATATTGCAAGGAAGCCAACCTCAAGCAGCATCATGTCCCACTGGAAAGACATAAACAGCTGTCCGGCATAGGTTAGCGATAAGTAGAAAACATAGAGCACGATTAATGCGATAACTCTAAACCGGTTAAAGATAACGCAGAGAGACAGCAGGCAACCGGCTATACAGACAAACTGAATCATGCTATCGCTGGCATTGAACCAGAACAGCATCGGCGCTTTATAATAAAAGCTATCTCCGAAGTGCTCTGATAAACGCTCAAGGTAAAATGTTAGTGGCAATATCCCTTCGGAGCCGATTAAACCTTTTGCCTGAACTGCAAAGGAAGCAAAGGCAGAAAAGTAAACACAGCCGAGGGCAATAAAAAATACACGCGTAACCAGTTGATACTCAGGTGGCTGAAAGTTTTTGCCCCAGAGCAAATGGGTGATAAAGGCGAGTGTATTTCTATGTCCCGCGAAAAAACCGTATGTGGTTTCCGAAAGCCACGCAAACCCGGGTAGCCTGCGGTAAAAGAAAATCAGTAAGGAATAAGGAAATATGTTTGCATATAGTTTGTAGGCCGCTTCCGCGCCTGATGAAACACGATCGCCTTCCGCTTCAAACAGGTAAATAGACTTTTTGAATTCGTCTGCTGTGATAGCGGGATGATCACTGGCGACTTCCTGGTAAGGTCGATATTGAATGGCAGCGCCGGTTCGCTTGTGCCAGTTATTTACCCATTCCTGGCAGATACTGCAATCACCATCGAAAACTAGCGTTGCTGGTTCATGATCTTGCATATGTGGCTATTCTGCTTTTTTCATCCAGGATGATCCACCGGGATGGCCAATTATGCTGCTAGGTAGCTATACCTTAGTTAGCATATAAATCCTTAATAAACAATTACTTGCTGAAGTAGAGGGTGTTTAGATTGGAGCGGGAAACCGGGTTCGAACCGGCGACCTATACCTTGGCAAGGTATCGCTCTACCAACTGAGCTATTCCCGCATATGAGAAGGACGCTTATTGTAATGACGGCTTGTATTGTGTCAACCCGGTTACGACATTATTCCATCAACTTCGGCCATGCGGCCATAAGGTATTGAAACATAGAGATTAATGTCAAAATCGCTGCTATATATAATAGGACCATCCCTATCTGGAAGACCGGCAATATATATAATGGTTCGTTATAGATAAGGAAGCCAAGCGCAACCATTTGCGAGATGGTTTTGACCTTGCCATAGATAGAAACGGCGACTTTCTTACTCGCCCCTATCTCTGCCATCCATTCGCGCAGTGCTGAAACAGTAATTTCGCGACCAATTATCACGGCAGCCGGCAGCGCAACAAAGATACTGGGATGTTGCTGTACTATAAGTACCAACGCTACGCCTACCATAAGTTTGTCTGCAACCGGATCCAGGAATGCCCCCAGCGGCGACATCTGGTCCAGTTTTCTAGCCAGGTACCCATCCAGCAAGTCGGTCAGGGCTGCAATAACGAATATCACGCATGCCGCTACGTTACTCCAGTGCACAGGCAGGTAGAAGACCAGCACAAAAACCGGAATCAATATGATGCGCAGTATTGTTAGTTGATTGGGTATGTTCATCATTTGTTATGAAACGTTTCGTATATTTTTTCTGCCAGGCTCTTGCTGATTCCCGGCACCATCGCAATATCTTCGATACCGGCCCTGGCCACACCCTGCATACCGCCAAAATGGCGAATCAGGTTCTGCCGACGTTTGTTGCCTATCCCTTCGATATCTTCCAGCCTTGAGCGATTTCTTTTAGTTTTTCGGCGCTGACGATGAGCAGTTATTGCAAATCGATGTGCTTCATCCCTGATATGCTGTATTAAATGCAGTGCGGGTGAGGACGAATCACAGCTTATTGTTCTTTGTTCGAGCGCAAGAATCAAATTTTCCAGTCCGGCCTTGCGCGACGGCCCTTTGGCTACTCCAAGGATTGGAATATCTGACAATTGCAGTTCCTGCAATTCCTCCCTCGCCATACGGACCTGGCCTTTGCCGCCATCAATCAGGATCAAATCAGGCATTTGTGCATCTTCCTTGACCAGCCGTGTGTAGCGTCGACGAATGACCTGGCTCATGGCTGCGTAGTCATCACCTGCTTTAACATCTTTAATATTAAATTGCCGATACTCGGCATTGATGGGGCCTTCGGCACCAAACACGACGCAGGAAGCGACAGTGGCCTCGCCCTGGGTGTGACTGATATCGAAACATTCCATGCGTTCGATTGGTTCCGCAAAATCCATTAGTTGTTGCAGGGCTGTAAAACGCTGCTGTTGTCCCTGGTGACTGGCCAGTCTCTGGCTGAGTGCCAGTTGTGCATTCTCTTTTGCCATCGATAACCATTTGGCACGTTCTCCACGCACCTGGTGCTTGATTTTGATCTTCTTGCCCAGCTTTTCAGACAAGACATTTTCAATCAAAGGCGCATCTTCTGTTGCATGTGAAAGTATGATTTCTGTCGCTGCATGCTGTTGCTTATGTTCCAGGTAGTGCTGCATCAAAAAGGCCTGGATAAGGTTGTCTTCTGATTGCTCATAGCTGTATTGAGGAAAAAAATTACGGCTCCCAAGATTCATACCGGCACGTATGATGACGAGATGTATACAAGCCTGGTTATTGATGATGGCACAGGCAATGATATCCAGATCACCTGCATCGGCACTGATGTGCTGCCGTTCCTGCACGCTTCTGAGTGAACGTATCTGGTCACGTAAACGCGCAGCGCGTTCAAACTCAAGCGACTCGGATGCTTTTTGCATTGGCACGGTCAGTGCAGATATCACTTCTTCATTCTTTCCCTCGAGAAACAAAGTGGCGTGCTCTATATCTTTTTTATAGTCTTCCTGGCTGATGTAGTTCACGCAGGGTGCCGAGCAACGTTTTATCTGGTATTGCAAACAGGGTCTGGAACGGTTGGCAAATACAGTGTCTTCACAGGAACGGATCAGGAACAGCTTCTGTATCAGGTTTAAGGTCCGTTTGACGGCACCGGCACCGGGATAAGGCCCGAAATACCTGCCCTTCCCCTTCAATGCGCCGCGATAGTATTGAAAATGTGGAAACGGATGTTTGGCTGACAGGTAAATATAGGGATAGCTTTTGTCATCTCGAAACAGGATGTTGTAGCGAGGCTTGTACGTCTTGATCAGGTTGCTTTCCAGGATCAAAGCCTCGTTTTCCGTATGCGTTACCGTGACTTCGATATTTTCGATTTGCTTGACCATGACGCGCGTTCGCGGCGAATCAGCCTGGCTACGATTAAAATAGGTTGAGACACGCTTCTTCAGGTTTTTTGCTTTACCGACATAAACCACCTTGCCGTCCTCATCCTGCATGCAGTACACGCCTGGACGACTGGTCAATGTGCTGATAAAAGATTTTGCATCAAATCCCATATCAGGATGCCAGCAGTTCTTCCCGGATATGGCGAAATACTTCATTAAACATGGCTTCAGTCAGTCTTCCGGTTTGTGTGTTGTAGCGACTGCAGTGATAGGAGTCGATAATCGTTCTTCCATCATCAAGTTTGTGTTCCTTTGCATGACCAAATGTATAACTGGCCTGTTTCAGATCGAGCGCCTTGATGACCGCCTTGTGTGCTATCAGCCCCAAACAAAGTATCACCGCATTCAGTCTGGTGGCTTTCAGTTCCTCGCTCAGGAAATGATTGCAGGTATTGATCTCGGCAGCCGTTGGTTTGTTTTCCGGCGGTAAACATTTCACCGCGTTGGTAATCCGGCACTCCTTTAGTTTCAACTTGTCGTTGCGGTGCTTTGATACCGCTTCTGTACTGAAACCATAACGATATAGCGTTTGATAGAGCAGGATACCGGCATGATCGCCGGTAAACGGTCGACCGCTTGCATTGGCACCGTGCATGCCCGGTGCCAGGCCGACTATCAGCAAAGCCGGCTTACTAGCGCCAAAAGGACAAACAGGCCTCGCATGATAGTCAGGATATTCAAGCTTAATCTGTTGCAAGAAATTGGCTAGACGTGAACAGTCGGTACAGTCAATATTGAATTGTGATGTGGGAACAGCCATTAAATAATAGTGATAAGGTGATTATTCTACTTTGTCCATTATACCGACCCTTGGAATCCAGGTAAGGCCTGATGAATTCGCGACATTATGTATATGTGTTTTTGATTGTATCCCAACTGACGATGCCGGGCTGCGCGTCTCAGTATGTTTCGCAGCATATTGGTATAGCAGATAGCCAACTTCCCGAATTAGCTATAACAAGAAAGGTTCGTGGTGGTGCGATTGTCATTTATAACCCGGATATGTGTGAACAAATCGGCGAAGCCTGTGGTTTTTTTCGCATGCATGCCTATGCTCATATTTTTCTTGAGCATCAGATTCTGCCAGAACCTGGCGACTACACGCCATCAATTGAAAAAAAGGCAGACTGCTGGGCAGCTAGTCATATTAAAGAGTCTGAAGTCAGGGCCGCGGTAGAGTTTCTGCTCGACGAAGACAGACATGCAGGCTTGAGAATTCACGGCAACCCGACAGAGAGAGCCGATTTGATTAAACAGTGTGCTTTAAAATCCCCAAAATGACTTTAACTACCAGGACAGATTGGTTGGCACTTCTGTTTTATTCTCTTCATGACGAAAACGCGAACTTGCCTCATAGACCAGTTTACGGATTCGATTAAGCTCACCGATTGGACGATGCTCGGCTAATGCATTCCAGGGAGAAAATGAAAGATCTTCACAAAACTGTTGTTGTTGTTCAGTATCGAATGTCTGCTTGGGAATGATTAGTCGGGCAACAGGAAAATAGGGGGAGTCACCGGCCTTCCATTCTATACTCGGATCTTCAATCGGCATGTATTTGTCTGTTTTTTGTACCTGGATAAGAAAATCAAAGCAGGCCTCACTGGCATTCAATTCCTGCTGCAGTGTTTTTCCAAGAAAGTCCGGATCGCTCTTGTTTTGGGATTCAACCAGCGCCGGTTCTGAACATGCTCGTGTAGAGAATTTAATATTATACGGGCCAAGCTTATAGGCCGTATTACTGAAGTATGTCGCCCATAGCGGACTCGGCGGTGGCGGCTTTAGTGTTTGCAGGCCGTGCTTCATTTCCCGCAGCTGCCAGTTCAGCGGATTGGGATCTGACACAAAATACAGAATCTTGTTGTCGCTTTCGACAAACGTATTGTAGTCCTCCATGTTGGCCGCAAAGAAGACCGGGTGATCGTGCATTAAAAAATCCTGGATGGGTTCACCGTTCAAGTTCTCAGCATCGATATCAAACAGTTTAATTGCCATACCGTGCGCATCTTTATCGGCATCATGATTGCCCTTTAAGCTCGATCTGCCATTGGAAAAGCGTATCCAGCCCTTATAGCGCTTGCCCGGTGTGTTAAAGATGCCGTGTTGATAATCTGCCGGGATGTTAGCTGCAACATCAAACCAGGTTTTAACGCAGGCATGCCCCTTGGAATGCGCTCCCCTTGCAACATAATCGGTGCGATTTTCATCGACTACCTTCAGGAAGTTATTAACCGAGCGCTGTATTTGTTCTGCTTCATCGGCTCTATAAACCTCTTCCGTAGTGACCGGTGCATTACTTGAAAAATGATAGCCGAGAAAGCCGGCGAACATGACACCCAGCGCAATCAGGAAATAGCGCATAACGGCTAAAGGGTTTTCATGTATTCGATCAGTGCCCAGATTTCGTCTTCGGTGAAAGGTAAGCTTCCGTATTCGCCCTTGCCATATTCATGACCAGCATTACTGTTTCCTTTCAGACGGGCATCAAAAAGAAATGACCCCGGACGGTCATCATCGACGTAACCCACCTTGATCGGATCAAATTCCCAGGCACCGATGTAAAAGCTTTCTTTTCGTTCTGCAGCCGGCAACAGCAATTCATACAGGTTTGGTACTGAGCCATTATGCAGGTAAGGGCCAGCTGTCCAGATACCATTCAATGGCCGCGCCTTGTATGCCAGTAATGCACGCTCGGAGACCTCCTGGCCACGTTCGATGATCTCACCATCGACATATTTTGGTTCGTGTATCTCTTCTGAATGTCCCAGTTTTTTTGCATCCCTTATAGCCAGCCAGCTTTGCAATGGATTGTTCTTTAACACACCGACCATAAGATTGTTAACGACGAACAGCGCCGGTTCCTCTTTACCCATGACAGGTCCGCCGGCATAGAAGCGCGGCTCACCTTCAAACTTACCGGTCTTGCCGTTATGAAATATTGCATTCCGTGCCATCCAGGGATCGGTTTGAACTTCATCCAGCGTGCTCATTCGCACCTTGATCTTGCGCTTCGGGTCCGTGCGACTTATGTCCAGATGGCAGCTGGAACAGTATTCCTTGTATAACACCCTGCCCGCTTCAGCCTTTTGCTTATCTATGGGTGGGAACATCTCCGGCCAGAGCGGTGAGTGTAATTCAGCCACTTTTTTCTCAATGTCTCGCAGGTTCTTTGCCTGTACCGACGAGTTATAGCCACAGTCAATAAATAGCAGGCACCTGGTGGGCTTTGTATCTACATCACCATATACGCCAATGACTTCGCCGACGTTTCTGGCCAGGGCCCCGACATTCGAGTTGGACTGTGAACCGTTCCACTCGACATAATCATGCTGGGGCGTATCCCAGATATACGGGTAGCTGGTAGGTGCATCCGGCGTATTGAAATTGTTTTCTACTCCGGTCAAAGCCAGACCCTTGTTCAGGATCGCGCCGAAGGCGTCGAGCCTGGAATAACCATAAGGCACTTCTGTATAGTTATTCTCGTTATATTTCTTCCGTGTCAGGTAAGTCGATTTTAATTCCAGCTCAAGTTCCAGCGCTTCTGTTTTTGAATAGCTATCACCAAGCGTACGTTTCTTAAAACGGTTGTACTTATCCTCGTCTTCCAGGGTTGCCTGCATGGCCTTTTCCAGAGCATAGAGGAACAGCGGCAGGTCCATCATGCTCTGACCGCCATCTATGATAATGAATTTATCCTGGTATTTTAGCTGCTGTGTATGACAGGCTGCACAGGTCATGCCCAGTGCTTCCTTGTTGCGAGACAGGCCTATGGCCAGGCCGTCAGGATTGTTTTTGCTTTTGGCTGCGGGTAATAAACCATAGTTCAGCATATTGGCAGGATCTCGAAACAGTTTCTCATTGCCGGCCTGCTCAAGGTTGAGAAAAATGCGGTACGGCAATAAGCGTGATCCCTGGTCGATGAAGTAAAACCATTCGCGGTCTTCCTCATCCCAGTTTTGGTCCAGGTAGACCAGTTTATCGAGTTCCAGCGCCTGCCTGTCCATCACTTCTGAAACAGCCAGTACATTAACCGCAGCAATAATTAACAATACTGCGCTTAGTAGTTTTTTATTTTTCATTCTCTAGTCCCGAATCAACAAAGCATTGAGCAAGTTATTCTGAAAGTTGATATTTCCTGTCAGGCTGTTGTGTTTCTCACATAACAGGATGACGTGATCCAGTGGGAAAAATGAATATTTATGCCGGGGTATACTCGGGTCGAGTACATTTCTGCCCATTAGCGAGGCCTTCGTAACAGCCGTATCACCGGGTTCCAGTAACAGTGACTGGTAATCTATGTTTGCAACGGGTTGTGTTATCTCTTCCGGATACATTCTTATAAGGGATTCACCTTCCACTTCTTCTACGATGATTCTGGCGGGCGTTAGGTAACAGTCGCTGCCAAATACAATCAGTAATGGGTGGTTTTCGGGTAGTGGAATGCTCAATGACCAGACAAACCGTCTCGCCCTTTCTATCGTCTTGTTAAAAAAACGCTCCAGCGTTTCCAGGTGTGCTTCAGCTTCCGCTTTCGATTCAAAGCTATCGATTATCCGCTGCCGAACGTTAGGATCAAAGATGGCCCACTGAAAACTACGCCATGTATCAATATCAAACAGATCGCGTCTCAGATTTTTACCTTCCGAAGTGACAATCCAGTTATTCAATGGATGGGGCAATAACTGGAACAAGGCAGGCATGGTCGCCAGTGTTTCCGGATTAATCTCCTTGAACCCGATCTTGATTCCATCAAGAAAGCCGTTAAGCATTTTGACTGAGCCCAGGTTTGGTGTGCCGAGAAGGATTATTCGGCGCACCCTTTCGCCACCGTATAAATTGACTGGAAAGTCATTGTCATTAGTGACATCTAAACGACCGTAACGCACGTAATAACGCGCAATTAAGCCGCCCATGCTGTGCGCAACAATATCAACTTTCAGGTTAGGATCGTCATAATCCTTTTGAATCTGATCGACCAGGTCAGCCAGTTCCCTGGCATTTTGAACGTTGTCCTGTCGCCAGTCGTATATAAATGTGTACAGATTCTTTTCTTCGGTGTTAATTTCATCGCCTGCCGTGGCGTGTTGATAGCCACCGTATTCGACCAGGGTTTTGATTATATTTCCGTAAAAATCCTTGCCGATAATGTCACCGGCCAGTGCAAACGGGACATAGTCATTTTGTTTTAACTCCAGTGTTTCCGGATCGATCTCCATTGCCAGGTGTTTGTATTCATCGAACAGCAGTTTGAGCGGAGAACTGAACCAGCCTTCCACGCCTGTTTCCCTGTGTTTTAACTTACTGCCGAGCACACCGTGAATAAAAATGACCGGTGGCTGATCAGTCACCATCTTGCTTTCCGCAAACAGGCGCTTTAAATCCGGTCTGGAATCAAAACGTCCGGAAACAAACAGGATAGAGACAATGAGCGCGGTTGCCAGGGCGACAAATACGGTGCGGTTAAAGAGTAATTTCTGAGCTTTAGTTAGCATTTCAGAGTTGTGCGGCCAGTTAAATCGTTATGTCTATTGATTCATTAATTTATTGAGCCTGTCCATAGAATTATCCGGAATTTGATGTGTCTATCTTTTTACATGAGTTAAGTTACTGTATCGTTTATTTCTATATAAAATACTGGTAAGTCCATGAAAAAACTTAATTATTTTATACTCTTATTATTGCTGGTTTTCACGACTGGCTGCAATAACACCATCGTATCACCTATTTGGGAGCTACCCGATCCTACTCTCACCGATATTGCAATCAACAGGGTTGATCCGAACTGGGGTACAGTGGTGGTTTATAACCCCGATTATTGTGAAAAACTCGGTGAAGCCTGCGGGTTCTTTCGACTCCATGCTTTCGCCCATGAGCGTCTTAATCATGTGCTCCAGCCTGAACCGGAATATTATACGGTTCGGCAGGAAAATCGGGCCGATTGCTACGCTGCACAGAATGGTAGAGCGAATGAAACTGCGGCAGCGGTAGAATTCCTGCTCGATGAGAGCCGCCATGAGGGTATACCTATTAGTGGCGACCCGGAAACGCGAGCGGAAAATATTAAAAAATGTGCAATTGAAAATAACCGCTGGATAGGATAATCATCGGCCCAGGAATATTACTCAGGCCGATTTAAGTTTTTTCAGCTGGACTGCCTCTATCATTTCAGGTTTGCCAATATGGTAGCCCTGTGCGTAATCGATACCGATGTTGGAGATCATATTAAGGATATCCTGGTTTTCAACAAATTCAGCAATGGTTTGTAGCCCCATTAACCTACCCACATTATGTATGGACTCCACCATTGCCCTGTCTACCGGGTCTGTAATGATGTCTCGCACAAACATGCCATCGATCTTTAGATAATCGACCGGCAAAGACTTCAAATAACCAAACGAAGATAAACCACTGCCAAAGTCATCCAGGCTGAATTTACAGCCGAATTCCTTCAGCTCATTAAAAAAGTTTTTAGCCTGAACGATGTCAGATATGGCAGCCGTTTCAGTAATTTCAAAACATATTTTTTCAGGCTCAACATGATCGTCTTTAAGATAGGATTTTAACTTGCCTAAAAATTCCTTGTTGTTAATTGAAACACCGGAAAGATTGATCGCAATGTGCTGTAAATTCTCTTCAGTATCCTGCATCCATTGCAAGGTGTGCCGAATCACCCAATCATCAATTGAAGTCATCAGGCTGTAACGCTCGGCTGCCGGGATGAAAGCACCGGGAGGAATGATATTTCCTTTACTATCAATCATCCTGACAAACATCTCATAACGAGCAGAGGTAGTGATATCAGTCGTAGGAATAATACGTTGCCTTGCCAGGCACAGGCGATCCTCATCCAGCGCGTTTTGAATCTTCGTGGCCCATTCCATCTGCCCCCAACGATCCTGTAGTTCGTCATCATCAGCTTTATGGACATGCACCCTGTTCCTACCCGAGTCTTTTGCTGAATAGCAGGCTGCATCTGCCAGACTCATGATTTCAGTTGCACCGTTATGGATTTTATTGATTTCAACCAGACCGATACTGACACCCACTGAAAAATTTTGTGATTTCCAGGGGAATCTGAATTCTTCTACACACTCTCGCATGCTGTTGGCGATTTTATAACCCACATCCATATCGCAGTTGTTGAGCAATATCCCAAACTCATCACCGCCAAGCCGGGCGAAAGTATCACCGGCACGTAATTTATCACAGAGCAAAGCACTGAGCTGACGCAATAACTCATCGCCTGCATCATGACCACAGGTGTCATTAACTATCTTGAACTGGTCCAGATCCAGATAACAGACGACATGAGTTTCTTCATTGACTTTGGAACGACGACTAAACTCCAGCAGTCTGTTTTCAAACTCGCGCCTGTTTAATAAACCGGTAAGTGGGTCATGCGTGGCCTGATGCGTGAGTAATTCTTCAAGTTCCCTGGACTTGGAAATATCCTGTATTACCAGAATACTGCCTACAACTTCTCTTTCCTTGTTCTTAATAGTTGAACAGGTAATGTTTACAGAGAGAATATCCCCGTCAGACTTGTGCAATTGCAGCTGTTTAAACCGTTTAACCTGTTCATTGGAATTGCCGGTAGTCACCAGGTCGAGCTTGAATTCCCGATTATCATTTTCGTCGAACAATGTAATACAATCGTTTAAATTCCTTCCCATGCTTTCGCTTAGTGTAATTCCAAGAATATCCGAAGCGATGTCATTAAAATATTTTATCCGGTCATTTTCATCCGTAGTGATCACGCCCTCGCCTATTGACTCCACTGTCGCCTGGGCAAGTTCTTTCTCAAGGAATAGCTGCTCTTCTGCAGTTCGCTGGTCGGTAATATCCCTGATGACTGCCGTATAGGATTCGCTGAAATGATCGCTGCCACGATATGGCATATATTCAAGTATGCTGTATTTTCCATCGCCATCATCTTTATAGAATTCCACTGACCCGTGCATTGAAAACTGCATCTTGTCATGACTGCCGTGGCGATAATTGATTTTTGGTGTATAGCCGGATTGCAGGAAAATATCGCGAATTGGTTTTCCAACTACCCGAATGGACTCTACCTGTAACAGCCTTTCCGCTCCGGGATTAAAACTTGTCAAAATACCTTCTTCGGTGAATGTAATAATGCCTTCCCGAATATCTTTAACGATTTGCCTGGTCTTTCTGGTGACCTGTTCCAGGGCGCCTATAACCTTATTGTAGTTGTAGGCAATTTGCCCTACTTCGGTAAATGGTTCTACTGATGCGCGAAGAGAAAGATCTTTTGTTTTCATCTGCCGCTGCATCACTTCGGTCAGTTCATACAAGGGGCTGCCCTCACCGTGTTCAGATATATTCAGTCCCGCGTGTTCCTCTTCTTCACTGACTCTGAGCGGAAACATGCGATCAATA
>CAJIBF010000229.1_pt1 | contig 12222 bp, 11 predicted proteins | sample 9199291 | NCBI WGS metagenome assembly CAJIBF01 (sample SAMEA7708293, study PRJEB35096) | sediment metagenome | biome: marine neritic benthic zone biome [ENVO:01000025]; feature: sediment [ENVO:00002007]; material: shallow marine sediment [ENVO:03000034] sea grass bed [ENVO_01000059] ...
GTAAACCGCAATTAAAGACGGAACACCACCACCGCCGGTATAGGTCGCGCGCACCAGATGGCCTGGTCCTTTCGGCGCGATCATGATCACATCCAGATCCGCGCGCGGAATGATTTGCTGAAAATGAATGTTAAAACCATGCGCAAAGGCCAGGGCCGCGCCCTGTTTTATATTGGGTTCAATCTCATTCTTGTAAAGCTCTGCCTGATGTTCGTCGGGAGCCAGGATCATTATGACATCGGAACTGGCAACGGCATCGGCTATCGACTTTACATCAAGTCCAGCCGCTTTGGCCTTTTCTGCAGAACTTGATCCTTCCCTTAATCCGACACAGACATTGACACCCGAATCGTTCAGGTTATTGGCATGAGCGTGTCCCTGTGAACCGTAACCTATAATGGCCACCTGCTTGCCTTGTATTAATGACAGATCGGCGTCTTTGTCGTAATAAATATTCATAACTAACTCTCGTATTATCGTTTTTAAAATCAGGATTGAATGGCTTTGTCGCCTCGAGATATGCCGGATACACCAGAGCGCACCACTTCCAGTATCAGACTTTCATCCAGGGCCTCGATGAATGCATCAAGTTTATCCCCGGTTCCGGTCATCTCGATAGTGTAGGTATTCTCGGTCACATCGATGATACGACCACGAAAAATATCGACCATGCGCTTGATTTCATCGCGGTCATCTTTTTTTGCAGTCACCTTGATAAGTAACAACTCACGTTCAATATGACGGTAGTCATTCAGGTCGACAACCTTGATGACATCAACAAGTTTATTCAACTGTTTGTTGATTTGTTCAACGATGGCATCAGAGCCACTGGTTACCAGCGTCATCCTTGAAACAGAGGGATCTTCCGTCGGCGCCACAGTTAAGGATTCAATATTAAATGCACGAGCTGAAAAAAGTCCGGAAACGCGTGACAGCGCCCCGGCTTCATTTTCCAGGAGCAGAGAGAGAATATGACGCATGTCAGGCGAGTTCCCGGCTTTCGGTGGATTGCGCCGGTGACAGGTGCATTTCGTGATGACCTTTACCGGAAGCAATCATCGGGTACACGTTTTCGGTCTGGTCAGTAATAAAGTCCATAAGTACCGTTCGCTCTTCCATAGCCAATGCTTCTTTCAGTGCGTCTTCAACATCGCTGGTCTGTTCAATACGCATTCCAACATGGCCATAGCTTTCAGCAAGCTGAACGAAATCAGGCAGCGCATCCATGTAAGAATGGGAATATCGGCTGGAGTAAAAGAACTCCTGCCACTGGCGTACCATGCCCATATAGCGGTTATTGAGGCTTATTATCTTGACCGGTGTATTGTATTGCAGGCAGGTGGATAGTTCCTGAATGCACATCACCAGGCTCGCATCGCCAGTAATGCAGGCCACTGTTTCCTCGGGAAAGGCAAGCTTGACGCCCATCGCAGAAGGTAAACCAAAACCCATTGTGCCGAGGCCGCCTGAATTGATCCAACGGCGCGGTTTATCAAATTTATAATACTGGGCCGCCCACATTTGATGCTGTCCGACGTCGGAAGTAACAAACGCATCGCCATTGGTTAATTCCCATAGCTTTTCCAGTACATACTGGGGTTTGATGACCGATGTCGAACGGTCATATTTCAGGCAGTCGATAGCTTCCCACTCCTTCACCTGTTTCCACCATTGTTCCAGCGCTTCAGCGTCAGGTTTCTTGCTATCGGCCTTAATGAGTTCGATCAGATCTTTTAGAACATGTTTAACGTCACCAACGATAGGCACGTCTACCGGAACATTCTTGGCAATCGATGAAGGGTCTACATCTATATGTACTATGCGTGCATGCGGACAGAATTTTTCCAGGTCACCGGTGACGCGATCGTCAAAACGTGCGCCAATTGCTATCAGCACATCGCAGTGATGCATGCCCATGTTGGCCTCGTAGGTACCGTGCATACCCAGCATGCCTATAAACTGTTTATCACTGGCCGGATAGGCGCCGAGGCCCATCAGGGTATTGGTAATCGGATAACCCAGCATTCTTGTAAACTCGGTCAGCTCTTCGCTGGCCTCTCCAAGAATGACACCGCCGCCTGAGTAGACCATTGGTTTTTTAGCCGACAGGATCAGCTTGACGGCTTTCTTGATCTGCCCCGGGTGTCCTTTAACGACTGGTCGATAGGAACGCATATCAACCTGTCTGGGATATTCGTATTCACAGGAATCAGCAGTGATGTCCTTAGGAATATCAACGACGACAGGTCCGGGACGGCCGCTGGTGGCGACATAAAAAGCCTTCTTCATGGTTGCTGCCAGTTCCCTGACATCCTTGACCAGAAAATTGTGTTTTACACAGGGCCGGGTGATGCCGATCGCATCAACTTCCTGGAAGGCATCATTACCTATCATATGGGTTGGAACCTGGCCGGTGAAAACGACCATAGGAATCGAGTCCATATAGGCCGTAGCAATACCAGTCACTGCATTGGTCGCGCCGGGGCCGGAGGTCACGAGGACGACACCGGGTTTGCCGGTAGCACGTGCATAGCCATCGGCGGCATGCGTGGCACCCTGTTCATGGCGCACCAGAATGTGCTCCACGTCTTTCTGCTTGTAAAGCTCGTCGTAGATATGAAGAACAGCACCACCCGGATAACCGAAAATGTGCTCTACACCCTCATCTTTGAGCGCCCGACAGAAAATTTCGGCGCCTCGCAATATCTCTTTTTTCTTTGCCACTGCCCTAGACCAATTCGTTGATATTTTAGTTGTCGAAACTGCGGGAAGTTACTTAGAATCCGGGGTCAGGTCAAGTTATGTCTCTGATCTTGGCCGCTTATTCGAGATTTCCCGTGAAAAGTGCTGATTTGTTGCTTCTGAACAGGGATCGGGAGGCACTTACCCTGGACAATGTTTCCGTTTATAGTGCCGTCCCTTCAGCTTGATACTGCGGCCATTGGTATGGCCATGAACAAACCGGAAAAGGATAATGAAAACCTCACAATTGCTACTTGCCACGGTTCGCGAAGCACCCGCCGACGCGGAGATAGTCAGCCATCAGCTAATGCTGCGCGCAGGTATGGTCAGGCAACTCGCGCGCGGTATTTATACCTGGTTACCACTGGGTCTACGCGTACTCAGGAAAGTTGAGCAGATTGTCAGACAGGAGATGGATGCCGCCGGTGCGCAGGAGGTGCTCATGCCGGCAATACAACCGGCGGAACTCTGGCAGGAGTCGCAGCGCTGGGACCAGTATGGACCGGAACTGTTAAGAATCAGCGATCGTCACCAGCGGGAATTCTGTTTTGGGCCTACTCATGAAGAAATCATCACCGACCTGGTACGCCGTGAAATCAAGAGCTACAAACAACTGCCTGCCAACTTTTATCAGATACAAACGAAATTCCGGGATGAAATCAGACCACGCTTCGGCATCATGCGCGCACGAGAGTTCCTGATGAAAGATGCCTATTCCTTCCACCTGACAGACGATTCACTGCAGGAAACTTATGAACTGATGTATGAAACCTACTCGCGTTTGTTTACACGATTGGGACTCGAGTTCAGGGCTGTTATGGCTGACTCCGGAAATATTGGTGGCAATAAGTCGCACGAATTCCATGTGCTTGCTGATTCCGGTGAAGACCTGATTGTCTTCTCTGAAGCTGGAGACTACGCGGCCAATATTGAGCAGGCTGCGGCACTGCCGCCAGGCGAGCCGAGGCCCCCTGCTAGCAAGGAAATGTCGATTGTTGATACACCTTCACAACATACTATTGAAGAAGTATCCGAATTTTTACAGGTGCCAGCCGAACGTTGCCTGAAAACATTGATTGTTAAATCTGTCGATGAAGGACTAATAGCACTGGTGCTTCGTGGCGACCATGAACTGAACGCCGTCAAGGCGGAAAAGCTGGACGGCGTGGCCAGTCCACTTTGCTTTGCAGAAGAAGATGCGATTAAACAGGAACTGGGCTGCGGTATTGGCTCAATTGGTCCGGTTGAACTGCCTATCCCTTACTATGTTGACCATAGTGCAGCAAACCTTGCTGATTTTACCTGCGGTGCAAACCAGGACGGAAAACACCTGACTGGCGTTAACTGGGAACGTGATCTGAATCTGGAATCTTCGGTCGACATTCGTAATGTTTGCGAAGGCGAAACTGCCGTCGACGGTTCAGGCAAATTGAAATTTGCGCGCGGCATTGAAGTTGGACATATATTTCAGTTGGGTGATAAATACAGCGCCAGTATGAAAGCCACCTGTCTTGATGAACAGGGTAAGTCTGTCACTTTGACCATGGGTTGTTATGGCATTGGTGTGTCACGCATTGTTGCTGCTGCCATTGAACAAAACCATGATGATAAAGGCATTATCTGGCCGGCCGCTATCGCGCCATTTCAACTTGCGCTGATACCCATCAACATGCACAAATCGCAGCGTCTGCGAGAAGCCGTGCTTGCACTTTACGAGGAATTATTAAGCGCAGGTATCGATGTAATACTCGATGATCGCCGCGAACGTCCTGGTGTGATGTTCGCCGATATGGAACTGATCGGCATCCCTCACCGACTGGTTTTCAGTGAACGGGGACTGGACGAAGGGAAGATTGAATATAAATCTCGAACAGATAGCGACAATCAGGATATCGAACTGGCTGACGCCGTTGGTTTTATAATAAATCAGCTGGCGAGCCACTAGCTAGTTATATCTGATCGTGAAATTGTCAAACGATTGAAAATCGAGGTATTCCTGTTCGAGTTGTGTTACCCGGGCCAGGGCCGGTCCTGCTTTAAGCCACTCTGCCAATTGCTCTAATTCCTCATGTTCTCCACTGGCCAATACCTCTACGCGTCCATCCGGTAAGTTTCTAACCCAGCCCGTCAAACCTAAGCTACTCGCCTGCTGCTGCGTTTCCCTGCGAAAAAAAACGCCCTGCACCCGACCTTCCACCTGACAATGAAGAGTTTTTTTCATATAAAACAATAATTTAAGATATTATTAAGTGTCGTTGATTTGAGACAGTCAACTACAATAAGTGCTAATACATTGCTTATAATAGTAATAGATGAGACATCTCCGGGTTAATCCAGCAGTATCTTGTATTTTTAGTTATTGATTTAAAAGTATTTTTTACATCAAAGACAATTTCCACGCGTCCAAGGGTCAAGGGTAACCGTATGTTGGAACATCGCCTGATTGGGTAATGAATCACAAAAACAGTCACCAACAAATGCCAATTCTGGAATAGTAATTGCTGAATAATAAAAAACAATAATGGATAGCTTTTACGGTCCTGTTTGATATAAGTCTAACGGGGAGCAAAGCTTTTTATAAGAATGATTGAACTACCAAGAAGAAAAACAGCAAACGGGAATGAGATTGATACCCGGCCCATGTACGTTGAAGAGTGGCTGGATACGCTTCCTTATATTGACTTCAACAAGACGGCCGTATTGCTGCAACAGGCCCTTGAAGAAACCAATAAAATCGACATCAAGGCTTCTCCGCGCCTTGAGCTGATAGAACTTTATAACCGCCCTTATCAATATTATGTCGACTCGCAGATCAAGGCCGGTGCACAACATACCTTACAGAGCATAGAAGCGATGCAGCAGCAGCTGGATGTAATGAAACAGATTGCTGTGAATCTAAGCTATAGCTGCAAGCTTGCATTTGACAAAGCCTTGAGTCAGAAGTCACTTTGGGGATCGAAGAAACCACCTGTAGAGGCGCTATTGATGTCAATACGCTACCTCTCCCATGCCCTCATATTCAGCTATCTCGAATATTCTCCGGTACCTAAAAAAGTCTGGCAGCAGTTGAACTTTATTTATGATTTAGCCGCGTCAAGTGGCTGGCAGATGAAGACCTGTAAAATCGCAGGTGCCGGTAATGAACATATACAAACAACTATCGAGCATGCATATAAACGCATTCTGATGGCCTCTCTGGTCGACCCGCATCATTTACCTTTTGGCGCCATCTGGGAAATTTTCGAGCAACTTGACAGTTGGGCAGATCATACCCGTCTAAAGCCAATGCAGCAGGTCAGTAACCCGCATGGTTATTTTGTGCTGGAACTCAGGTCCGACAGCAAGCCCATCCCCTATAAAAAATTTAACCTGCAGAAAGCTACAAAAAGCGCGCGTCTGCTTGACACCAACCCGCTTGAAAACCTGATAAAGCAATATGTTGATTCAATGGATAAAGGCCAGGCTCTGGATGACAGCATTGTCCTATCGCCTTTTTATGCAAAAACCCTGATGGCACATATGCTCTCGGTCTGGGGATTACCACCCGCTCGACATGCAGATAGACACGCTAAAAAAGGCTGTTTGAAAGTAGCCAGCGGTATGGCCGGAATCTATTACTTTATGAACGGAAATAACGCGTTCAAACGACCCGCAGATGATGATGATGCTGTTGACATGAACGTAGCGTCTGAAGAAGAGGACGACCAGGTAACAGAGCAATTCCACTATGAAGACTGGCGCATTGTAGATGAGGGCACAGGAGGCTATGCACTGATTCGCAGCGAAAAACCGAATAAACCGGTCCGTGTTGGCGAACTGCTCGGAATGAACAGTGAAGGAAATTTAATGACACTGGGAGTAGTACGCTGGCTGATGATCAGTCGCCAGGTACATAAAGTAGGAATTCAGAATATTACACACACCGCCAGACCTATAGCGATTCGGGCCTGCCAGGGCAGCCTGGCAGACAAACAATTCAGGCCAGCTTTTTTTGTACAGCAGTTTGATGACCCAAAGAAGCTGGCGATTGTCGCTGACAAAGGCCTCTACGAAGACGGACGCACGCTTGAAGTAAACATCGATGGAAAACAAAAAACGGTTCGCGCCGGTAATATTTTCCAATCAGGCCTGGTCTTTGACTCCTTTGCATTCAGCAATATCTGACAAATCACTCATTAACTTAAGCCTGATCAGCATCAGCCTTGATAAAGTCAGCTATCGAGCCTGATAGATTTTGTTCCAATACAGCATTATGGTCTGCCAGTCTGCTACCGAGTTTTTGTGCCAGTGGACTGTTATCAAGTTCTTTGTCAGAAAGTGGCAGACGCACAGGAAGTATCCTGTGCAATTCGGCCAGCGTTGTTTCTGTCATATCCTGAGATAGTAACCATTGCCCATTACTACTCTGATTGGCCCAGCCGGCACGCTGTAAGTGTTCAAGCAGATCATTCATCTGGTAATGCGGTAACAAGATCGAGTTTTTCCTGAGCTCCGGTATTGTCACCGTATGTCCCGACTGCTGTGCCTTATAAAGAAATGCCAATACTTTCAAAACGTCAAAAAATCGCCAACCACCTTTACTCCGGTGCTCAATCTCATCCTGCAAGCGAAACGAGGACAGACAGAAAGAAATGTGTGCACCGAACAATACAATAGTCCAGGAGACATAGATCCAGATCAAAAACAGGGGAATGATGGATATCGCGCCATAGATATTTTCATAGCTGGGCATGGATCGAACATAGATGCCAAACCCGTACTTGGCAAATTCAAACAGAATAGCGCAGATGACACCGCCTGCTACTGCATGCTTCTTCGGCACGTAACAGTTAGGCACCAGAATATACAGCAGTGAAAATGCTATCGATGTTGTCAAAAAGGGCAGCCAGCTTAACAAACGCGCGCTGATATTATAGGAGCTGTCAACATCGGCGAGCACGGGCAATGAAAGCAGGTAAGATGTCGAGGCAAGGCCGGTACCTATTAACAATGGCCCCATGGTCAGCACCGCCCAATAGACCAGCAGGCGTGCTACGGGATTACGCTTATTGGTCACATACCAGATACGGTTAAAGGCATTATCTATCGTGGCCATCAGCATCAAGGCAATGATAACCAGAACCATACTACCGGTTATCGTCAGCTGTGATGCCTTGTTGGAGTAATTATTGATGTAGCTTTGTATCGTCTCGCCAAACTGCGGTACAAAGTTGGTAAAGACAAACTGCTGTATCGATTCAGACACTTCCTGCAAGATGGGTATCTTTCCAAACAGGCCAAACATTACCGCGATCAAGGGGACAATTGACAACAGCGTGGTATAAGCCAGTGATGAAGCAGTCTGCATACCGCGTGAGTCATAATAATGCCGTAAAAAGAAACGGGTAAAATATAAAGACCTGATCGTTCCTTTTTTCAGTGTTTCCAGCAAATTTTCAGGTAACCGGGGCATTATGGCTCGTCATCGGATTCTGTTTTGATTATGATCATTTAAAACCATGGTCAGACTATTAATAGCAATTAAAGCAAGAAATCTACAGGAATGCATCATTCATGAAAGCGACAATCTATCATAACCCACGGTGTTCAAAGTCCAGGCAAACACTTGCCTTGCTACAGGAACATGGTGTCGAAGTCGATATTATCGAGTACCTGAAAACCCCACCCGATGTCGCTACTCTTGGAACTATCATTGATAAACTGGGTATTGATGCAGCAGACTTGTTAAGAAAGAAGGAAACGGCCTATAAGGAACTGGACCTGAAAAATAAACATGATAATGAAGAAGCGCTGCTGCAGGCGATGGTCGAATACCCAGTGCTCATAGAGCGCCCTATTGTTCTGGTAAAAGATAGGGCGGCGCTTGGCAGGCCGCCGGAAAACATACTCGGCATCATTAAATGACGCGTATACTCATCCTATATTACAGCAGAAATGGCAGCGTTGCCGAGCTGGCCAGGCATATTGCCCACGGTGTTGAATCAGTTAATGGTTGTGAAGCCGTCATAAGAACGGTACCTGCTGTATCTGCGAATAGCGAAGCCACAGAACCTGAGATACCCGAATCAGGACCACCCTATGCTTCACATGATGACCTCACGGATTGTGACGGGCTGGCTCTTGGCAGCCCGACTCGGTTCGGCAACATGGCAGCTGCGATGAAATATTTTATCGATTCCACTTCAGATATCTGGATATCAGGAAAACTCAGTGGCAAGCCGGCTACCGTTTTCAGTTCCACGGCGAGTTTGCACGGAGGACAGGAGACGACGCTGATGTCCATGATGTTGCCATTATTACATCATGGCATGTTCATCATAGGCATCCCCTATACCGAAGCAGGGTTATTTAGTAACTCGGGAGGCGGAACACCCTATGGTGTAACTCACGTGGCCGGTAATAGTAATGAACTGCCTGTGTCTGATAATGAAAAGAATCTGTGTATTGCTATTGGCAAGAGACTCGCGATCACAGCGAGCAAGCTCAAATAAATCAGCTGCTCGCTTCTATTTAATCTTCCTTAACCAGAGACTGCTACCTGTACCATTTGCAAGTTGGGGATTTTTTTTCGTCATGACTTCAATATGACGACTTTCCATGTAAGAGCTGAAATAAACAATTTCAAAGCTGTCGTTATACTGGAGAAAGGATCTCAGTAAGTAGGCTTCATTCCAGAGCCTGCCATCGTCGAGTATGACTTTGGGATAATCAAACGGCCAAAAGATATCATGAAACTGTATCAGCACACCGACTCGCAGTTCAGGCAAGATGTGGAAAATAATTTTTGAGAGATCGCTGCCGATTCTCAACACATGAGAACTATCGACAAACAATATGTCGTTTTCAGCCAGTGAACTGAATTCATCAACTGCTACGTCCTGAATATTATTTTCTATTATCCTCGAACTATTCCTGTCAGAAGGCCTGAGCAACCTGTTAAGACGTTCAGGATAAGGTTCTATAAACGTCAACTCAGGTGTATTGCTAGTAAATCGATCGCGATAGTCCAGCATCATGGCTGAGGAATATCCTGAACCTATCTCTATAAGCTTTGCCGGGCTGAACTCACGTAAAAAACAATAAAGAATAAACGCGTCGTTATAGCCAAACATCGGGTTGTTAAAGAAATAGCGCTGCTTATTATCTGCATGCTCTGGAAAGTCGAACTCATTTCCATATCGGTAAAATGATTCCAGTAATGTCTGCTGTTCCTCACTGTTCAGGTTAACTCCGGCAATATCGGACTGCCGGGCCTGCCGTTCCGTGTCTTTCGAACTGTCTGTGACTTCCTGCCTGCCGGGTATCGGCGAACTGTAGTGACCAGGGTAGTAGCGCAGGAACATAAAACTTCGTTCTTTAAAGACATAAAGGATAAAGCGCAAAAAATAAAACAATGGCGCAATAATTCTGAAGAACTTCATTATATTAGTGTTTATTCAATTTAGTATTTCTGTTCAAGAACCTTCCTGATAAGCGGAATAGTGATCTTCCTTTTTTCCGCCAGTGAAGCATGATCTATCCTGTCCAATATCATAATTAATGAAGGCAAGTCACGATTGACACGTCGGATCAGATACTCGATAACATCATCAGGCAGCTCAAATGCACGGGCCCTGGCCTTTTCCTTGAGTATATTTATTTTGGTTTTCTCATCAGGCGATTGCAATTGTAAAACAAGATCCCATTCAAGGCGGGACTGAAGATCTTCAAGCTCAAGTGATAGCAGTTTTGGCTGTGTAGAAGCAGACATGATTAATGAATGCCTGTTGTCACGAAGCTCATTATAGAGCCAGACCAGTGACTGCTGCCAGGAAACCTTATCCTTAACGCAATCGAGATCGTCAACACAAACCAGATCCAACATACCAAGATCGTGCAACATCTCCGGGCTGAATTCATCCACCATATGTAAAGGCACATAGGCAACGTGTAACTGGTTTTCACTGGCCAGTTTACATGCGGCTTGTAACAAATGCGTCTTGCCCAGCCCGTTTACACCCCAAAGATAAACATGGTGTTGCACATCATTCCTGGCGATTTGCCTGAGCTGTTCAATGACCGCCAGATTGTTACCCTCGCTAAAGGAATCAAAATCAAATTGCTGATAATGACCAAACTGTAGTGGAATTTGTCCGGGTCCGTTTAACATCGCATTTACGGCGTATAGAGACTACTGTTTACATATTGCTCATGAAAATGCCTTAACAGTACAGTGACCACCGCCGCTACCGGCAAGGCTAGCAACATACCGAGAAAGCCAAACAGCTGGGCACCCGCCATTACGGCAAAGATGACCGCTACAGGATGCAAGCCAATACGATCACCTATTAACATTGGCGTTAACACCATACCTTCAAGCATTTGTCCGGCACCGAAAACCAACAGCACGTAAACGACAAATATCAAATCATGAAACTGTATATAAGCCGCAACACTGGCGATAGAAAAACCGACAATAAAGCCCAGATAAGGGACAAAGCTCACCAGCCCGGCAACAAGACCTATCAATAGTGAAAATTCAAGGCCTACAATCCACAGACCAAGACTATAGACAAAGCCCTGCGCCAGCATAACGAGTACTTGTCCGCGCAGGAACTCGGCCAGGACGGCATCACATTCCTTTACAATCCGATAGGTAGCAGCTGAATATCTTCTCGGAATCAGTACTGCAATCCTCTCGACCAGATTGTCCCAATCACGCAGCAAATAGAAAGTCACCACCGGGATTAATAATATATAACTCAACCACAAAAGAACGGCCTGCCCGGAAGCGGAAACCTGAAATAACAATTTTCCAGCCATATTACTGAAGGTTTGCCAATTTCCTGTGAGTGACTCTTTCAGCGTTTGCAGGTCTATGCTAGTCAGGTCAATACCGATTTTTTTTGACAACCAGGGTAGCCACTCTGTCTGCAAAATATTCAGCATATCAGGCAAACGCCTGATTAATCGCGTCAATTGATCTTCGAGTAACGGCACTACAATTAGCAGAAAGCAAAATAAAATAATCAACATCAGGAAAAAAACAAAAATAACAGAGACAGTACGACTTAATTTGATAGTCTGGAGCTTATCTACAGCCGGGTCACCGAGATAAGCAAGGAAGGCACTGATCAGAAACGGTGTAAGTATAGGCGCCAGTAAATACAACAGGTAAGCTGATGCGACGGTTGCGGCCAGAATCAGCCATTTTTGCGCATCTGTAATCAAGCCTAAAATCCTGATAAAAGTATATAGCTCAGAGTCGTTTCATCGTTTCCTGGCCGCAATACCTTGCCCAGTTCGATCGCCTGGTTCAGAACGGCAAGGCCACCATGACTCACCAGTTCAAATACAACCCTGTCTTTCTGTACCTGCTTGACCATCACCGAGGTAACCGACTGCAAGGACTCAAGATAGGAAAGTGTTCTTGCATAATCATCGACACTGTTCACATTGGTTACTTGCAATTCTATTAATTCAGCACCGGACGAGCCGATA
>CAJIBF010000098.1_pt1 | contig 12078 bp, 16 predicted proteins | sample 9199291 | NCBI WGS metagenome assembly CAJIBF01 (sample SAMEA7708293, study PRJEB35096) | sediment metagenome | biome: marine neritic benthic zone biome [ENVO:01000025]; feature: sediment [ENVO:00002007]; material: shallow marine sediment [ENVO:03000034] sea grass bed [ENVO_01000059] ...
CATAACGAAGTTGGGTACGGATACCCCGAGCATGGCCGTGACCATCGCCAGCCGATCCCAGATTGAATCCTTGTATACCGCAGCAGCAATGCCCAAAGGCATGGCTATAGCAACAGCAATCAACAGGCTCGCCACGCTCAGGATCAGCGTGGCCGGTATGCGTTCAAGCAGTAACAGCGATACATGTTGACGTGAGTGGAGTGATTCACCGAGATCGAACTGCAGCAGACCACCGAGGTATTGCCACCACTGTTGCAACAACGGTAAATCCAGCCCCAGTGCCGTGCGTAATGCTTCACGGTCGGCGGGACGGGCCGATTCACCCAGCATGACCTCGACCGGATCGCCGGGAACAAGATGAATCAACAGGAACACCAGCGTAACGATGCCGAACAGCACCAGTAGCGCGCTGGATAATCGCTTAATCAGGTAATTCAGTAACACGTGCGTTGTATTGCATTATTATTTGAGACCCGGTTCATATCCTGATTGATTACAGGCTACAATGTTGATATCAGTCAAGGATAATCTGACCGCTCGGCAAGCAAAATGAAAATGAGCAATTTCAAGTTTGATAATAACAACGAGGAGCAGTCGGAACAGGCTGACGAATCATCTATGCAAACATTCAGCGAAGCAACACGGGATATTCTTAGCGTCATTGTACGGATGTGCGGTCTGATACTGCTCTTTATCGGGCTCTGGATCGCAATACAGGTATTTAATGAAGCACTGGCACTGTATAAAGACCCGGCGCAGATCGAACGTGTCGCCGCGGCGATAGAGGCCGGCAGTAATATTGATAAAAGCGTTGCCCCTTTGCGTGAGAGTTTACTTGGCGGCGATCAGGAAAACCCGGAAGCGGCACCTGAGGCAAAGGAAACCAGCGCAAGCGGCATTCGAATTTCCTATTTCATCGCCTGGGTTGTCGATCTGTTGCTGTTATTGTTGCTTGCGCGCATTTCTTTAATGGCCATCAAGACCGGTGGAGAATTGGCGCTATACGATGCACAAATAAAAAGGTTTGCGCGGCAGCTCGTTAAAGCGAATAAAGACGAGTAGATTTAGTAATTACTGTCAGGCCTGTGACAGGGCATGCGTCGTACTCGCAAGTGTTGCCTGCCATCCATCGATTGCATTGGCTTCATGCCCCCGGCTTTCATCGATATAATTCAGGAATGACACAGGCCACTGAAAAAAGCCGATTCGGAACGATAGACATCCTGCTGACTCTCGGCTGCCTGGGTGTGATTGAAATGATCGTCGTTATCATTTTCTGGGAACAGATCATTCGTAGCCGCGCACTGAAACTATTACACCCCGATCAGCCATTGGAAGTGCTGGCGGTTCTCGCAGTGGTTGCCGGATTGATTGGTTTATTCAATTACGCTTTTGGCCTGTTTACCGAAACCAAAGACAAACGTGTTTTAAGAAACTACCTGGCGGGCGTATTTATAGTCGGACTGGCGATCGTCGGCATTCTTCATTTCGTATATTAAGCGCTAGATAAACTTACTCATGGAAACTTCATTTACACCTTACTCTGCACTGGCCGGTGGCGTGCTGATCGGTCTGGCTGCCAGCGCCTTGCTTTACTTCAACGGCCGCATCGCCGGCATCAGTGGTATGTTCCACGGTAGCCTGCGACGGCAGCGTCAGCTCTGGCAGTTCCTGTTTTTAGCTGGCCTGGTAATCGGTGCACTGCTTTACTTTTATATAGGGCAACAACCGATGCCTGTTCGCGAAGGTTTTCCCCCAGCGGCTTTAATCATCGGTGGATTGCTGGTCGGTGCTGGCACACGGCTTGGCAGCGGCTGCACCAGTGGACATGGCATCTGCGGGATTAGCCGCGGCTCCTGGCGTTCGATCAGTGCGACCCTGATCTTTATGTCAGCGGGTTTTCTTACGACCTATATCACCCGGCACATACTCGGCCTATGAAAACAAAGATCAATATCGTTGCCCTGCTTGCCGGCATACTGTTTGGAGTTGGGCTATCGTTGTCGCAGATGATCAATCCACAAAAGGTCCTCGCCTTTCTGGATGTATTCGGTCACTGGGACCCGTCATTGGCGTTAGTGATGGGCGGCGCACTGGCTGTCACTATACCGGCCTATTACTTCATACTGAGAGACCCGGCACCGATGATTGCAGAAAAGTTTTACCTGCCGGATAACACAGCTATCGATAAGCAACTTGTACTAGGTGCTGCACTGTTTGGTATCGGCTGGGGAGTTGCCGGTTATTGTCCGGGGCCGGCAGTGGCCGCCTTGTCTATTAACTGGCAGGAAGCAGTACCTTTTTTAATCGCACTGGCGGTTGGTGGCTTCGCCAGCGACCGGGCACTGCGAATTAACAAGAAAAATTACGACTAGCGTTCAGCAGGTCTTTGATCTGTGTTCTGCTGTTGTCTTTGTTGCCGCATGATTCGCTGACGATCTTCCGGCTTCATATTCTGCATGCGCTGCCGGAACTGTTGTCTTTCTTCCGGGGTCATGGCCTGCATTTTTTCACGCATCTTTTGCTTCCGCTGTTGCATCTTTTCCCTGAAGGCCTTTCGTTCCTCCGGCGTCATATTTTGAAAACGCTGGCGTAATTCCTTGCGTTTCTCTTCAGGCAGGTTTTTAAAACGCTGATGCTGTTTACGTATCGCCTTCTTTTGTTCCGGCGTCATGTCCTTGAAACGCTGAAAACGATCGCGAATCTTCTGTTTTTGTTCAGGACTCATGTTCTTCCAGCGCTGCATGCGCTGCTTGGCCTGTTGCCTCTGCTCATCACTCATCTTGTCCCAGCGATCGGCGCCCTTGAGCATACGCTGCTGGCGCTGCGGCGGCAGGCTTTCCCAGTCTGCCTTTAGATCCTTAAACAGTGTTTGCTGCTGTTCGGTCAGGCTATCCCAGGCCACACCGTCTTCGGCAAAAGTTGATACTGAAAGCAGTAAACATAAAACGCCGATGACTAACCTAGCTTTCATGATCGGCCTCACCATTAATACTCACGTTTTCGAAGTCATCACTTTCCAGCATAGCCGGGTCAATCCATTCACCATCGCTGGTTTCCCATTCACCTAGAAATTCAAGGAATTCTAACGATGGCGAATCCTCGCTAACGCGCGATTCCGCCAGTGCCGTCGATTGTGAAATGAGCAACAACATCATCACCCTAGCCGGCCAGTTCATTCGTTTCCAGCCACTGGTAAAACTCCAGGTCTTCATAGAATTCAAAACTTTCCGATGAAGAAATCAGTTCAATATCATCAACCGGCACTGTCTGCGGGAGAGTTTCAGATCGCATGAGGATAATCACGGCGAATACCATCACACTAGCCGTGGCCAGTGCCCCTGAGGTAACCCCGAACCAGTTGATGGATTTTCCTTCGGCCTTTTCCATCGCCCGGGCACGTACCTGCCGAATACGCGACAGAGTAGCCGCATCAAGCTCATCAACGCTGTTATCCAGCGTCTGTCGGGTATGGTTCTCCAGTTTGTCGTTCTCTTTGCTCATTGCCAGTGTTCACCCAGTTGTTCTCTTAAACTATGCACGGCACGCGAGTAATGTGTCTTGACACTGCCCGCCGTGCACTTCATCACCTTTGCCGTTTCTTCCACACTATACCCTTCCCAGTTCCTCAACAAAAAAGCCTGTTGTTGCCTTGCAGGTAATGCATGCAACGCACGGTCGAGTTCATCCACGCGTCGGTCGGCCTGTAATAACTGTTCCGGTGTTCGCGCCGCGCCATCTTCGGCCTGCTGAATCGGATCGGCCTGGTCATCGTCATCACCTTTTTTACCAAACCAGCTCCGGAAGCGATTACGTACGCTGTTACGCCGGTGCCAGTCGTTGATACGGCTTTGCAGGATAGTTGTGAACAATGGGCCCCACTCTTCAACTGTTTTATCTGCATAGCGCTCGACCAGTTTAAACATCGCATCCTGCAATATATCCAGTGCGTCTTCAGCATTGCCGGTTGCAATCTCGGCCATGCGAAAGCCGCGGCGTTCCACACTGGCAAGAAATGCATCGAGTTCCCGTTGCTGTTCCAGTGTCCGTCCCCTATCGTCGTCGCTGTTATCAAAACCGGTTTCATCTGACTCAAACAAAGTCAGACCAGGTTGCCCCGGCCTGACTCAGTATGTACCTGCATTATCATTCGACTAACGGGTTCGGGCAACGCGTGGTTGACGGTCACGCACATCTTCCCTGCGGTCGCGGACGTTTTCCCGTCGATCCCTGTAGTTTTCATTGCGATCCCGCACATCTTCCCGACGATCCCTTACATCTTCCTTTCTGTCTCTTACATCTTCGCGTCGGTCCATACGTGCGGCACGAGTACCCGGTTCGTAGTTATGGTTGGCATCCCAGCGGTCTTCACGACGGTCACGTACATCTTCCTTGCGATCCCTGACATCCTCGCGGCGGTCGCGGTAGTCTTCACGTCGATCAGCCACGTCTTCCCTGCGGTCACGCACATCTTCACGTCGATCGAGGTAATTACCACGGGCTTCTCTGGCGGACTGACGTTCGCTGTCACTCAGTTGGCCATCACCGTCGCTATCATAGCGTTCACGGATATTTGCACGCCTGCTCTCACGTGCAGCCTGCCGTTCATCATTATTCAAACGACCATCACCATCAGTGTCATATTGCTGGAAACGCTCACGCCAGTTCGGCCGGTCGGTCTCATCCTCGGCCATCACCGGAGTACCCAGCAACGCCAGTATCAATGTGCTACTCAATACACCTGCTTTCCTCAAATTCTGCTGATTCATTGCTTACCTCCACACGGATTTATTCGGTTTACAGGAGGATTAACGCGGTAGATCGGATTTGGTTGACAGGAATCAAATCATCAACTGCAAATTATTGTTATTTTTGCATATGTATAAATGGCACAAGAAGCTAAGCGTTTGGCGTGTTTGGACAATAATATATATATCCCTTCACTTACCATAAGTTAGGTAATGAAAAATGGTTTCACTAGTCTGTATAAAGGAAACGACTATATATTAAAAGACAATAACAAAAGACAAACCAAAAGAAGCAACCATGCAAGAACTAGTTACATCAAATGACCCACTATTAATCTTTCTGCTTATGATCTTCGTTTCCATTCTGGCGATTTTGTTTTTATGGTCAAGTAAACAAAACCACCAAGACCAATCGAGTGAGAAGAAATCAAAAAATGAATTTCAGAAGCGTTATAGAAATCGATCTCATGAAAAGTCAATCCAGAAGGAACAAATACAGAGTTTCCATTGGGCCAAAGTAGAACACGTGATAGATGGAGACACCGTCATAGTCTCAAAAACATGGCATAAATTTAAAATACGACTAGATTCAATTGACTGTCCAGAAGATGGTCAGCATTGGGGTGATATTGCAACTTATGGGCTTATCAAATTAATTGGGGGGCGTAAGATTCAATATGAGGATCATGGATTAGATCATTATGGCAGAACACTGGCTACAATTTATGTTCAACAAGATTCTGGTTCAGGATGGACTAATGTGAATGAGAGAATGATTACATTGGGGCACGCATGGGTCATGCGTAGATTTTATAATCACTTGCCGAAAAACAGACAAGACAAGTTGAACCAATTAGAAAGATGGGCACGGACAAAGAAGGTTGGCTTATGGAAATCAACTAATCCAATACCTCCATGGAAATGGAGAAATCAAAGTTGAGTACATAACAAATATTTTTATGGAAGCTTCCCTTCTCCATTCATCAAATCTTCCATCGTTTCCCTGTTTCGTATCACATACACTTGTTCGCCATCTACCATCAACTCACAGACTCTTGGTCGTGAGTTGTAGTTTGACGCCATAGAAAAGCCATACGCTCCTGCTGAACACACAGTTAATAAATCATCCTGCTTGAGTCTCAGCAAACGACCCTTGCCGAGAAAGTCACCGGTCTCACATACCGGGCCGACCACATCGTACTCAATCTCTTCTGCATTGGAGTCTTCAACGACTCTCTTGATGTCGTGCCAGCCTTTATATAATGAGGGACGGATCAAATCATTCATCGCTGCATCGACAATGGCGAAGTTATGGTATGGCGTGGCATTCAAATACTCGACGCGCGTCAGTAATACACCGGCATTGCCGACGATACTGCGTCCCGGTTCCATGAGCAGTTCCAGTTCATGGCCCTGCATCGTTTCCTTGATCACTTGCACATAGTCTTCCCGCGCGGGTGGTTCTTCATCCTGGTAGTTGATACCAAGCCCACCTCCGATATCGAGATGATGTAAGGTAATGTCGGCCTGTTTAAGTTCCTCTACCAGTGCCAGTACACGTTCCAGTGCATCCTTGAAGGGACTCAGCTCCGTGATCTGTGAACCGATATGGCAATCAATACCGACCACATTGATGTGTTCCATCTCTGCGGCTTGCAGATAAACGTCTTTCGCGTTTTCAAACGCAATACCAAACTTGTTTTCTTTGAGACCGGTAGAAATATAGGGATGCGTATTGGCATCGACATCCGGATTCACACGCAGCGAGACCGGTGCCGGCTTGTTCATGCCTGCAGCAACCGCTTCCAACTTGAATAGTTCATTGGCGGACTCCACGTTGAAACACTTGATGCCCTGCGCCAGTGCGAATTCCATTTCATCCGGACGTTTACCTACACCGGAGAACACAACTTTACTCGGATCACCGCCGGCCTTTATCACGCGGTGCAGTTCACCAACCGAGACGATATCAAAACCGGAACCGAGCCTTGCCAGCAGGTTGAGTACACCGATATTGGAATTGGCCTTGACCGCATAGCAGACAAGATGTGGCGCATCACCCAGCGCTGAATCAAACTGTTGCCAGTGAGACTCGATGCTGTGGCGTGAATAGACATAGGCCGGCGTGCCGTGCTGTTCGGCAATCGCCGTCAACGGGACACCCTCGGCATGCATGATGCCGTCGATATAGGCAAAATCAGACATGCGGATTAAACGTGGGAGCTGTTCTTTATTTCGTTGTTATTGACTTCGGGGGGAAGATACAAATCGCCCTTTTGACCACACGCAGAAAGGCAGGAAAGCAATACCAGCAGTATGCCCAGTCTTGGAATTCGCGTGCTAATTGTCGTCATGACCCTGTCCCCGTCGTCTCTATCTTTATGGAGAATAACAAATTATAACAAACGCACAAACGACAACAGAAAATTTGTTAGCATAGCGGGCCGTTATTACGCAGAATTTTATTCTTAAATATATACAGGAACACCGCATGTCATTCACACCCGACGCCGTAATCGTTGAACCACAGGCAACACACAAGGCCAGTATCATCTGGCTGCACGGCCTCGGCGCCGATGGCAACGATTTCAAACCGATCGTGCCTGAACTTGGTGTGCCGGCCGATGCGGGTATCCGCTATATCTTTCCAAACGCGCCGATTATGCCAGTAACGATCAATGGCGGTATGAGCATGCGGGCCTGGTATGACGTCCGCTCGGCCGATCTCAGGGAGTTCGAGGATGAGTCCTCGATCCTGCAGTCAGCCGATCTCATCACAAAATACATCGAGCATGAAATCAGCCAGGGTATTGCATCGGAAAACATTATCCTGGCCGGGTTCTCACAGGGCGGAGCGATTGCGTTGCATACCGGGCTGCGTCATCCCGATAGACTGGCCGGCATTCTGGCCTTGTCTACCTACCTGCCCTTGCCGCAAAAACTCGCTGACGAGGCACATGCAACGAACCAGTCGACGTCTATATTCATGGCGCACGGTGTCTTTGACCCGGTTATTCCAATAGACCAGGGCAGGAGTTCCAGCGAATTACTTAAGGAATCCGGTTACACGGTGGAGTTTCTTGAATACACCATGGAGCATGCCGTTTGCATCGATGAGATCACGGCGATTGGCAACTGGATCAATCAGCAGCTGGCTTAGGCTAGTTCCTGCTGCCGTGACTGCGACGCCGGGGTTTACCGCCGCTGCGTTTTTTCTTGTGTGACTGCTGCGTCTTGTGATGTTTGCGCTTGACCGGCGGCTCCGGTGTCAGCAGCAAGTCTTCGCTGATTTGCGTTACCGGTATCGGGTAACCGATCAGTTCCTCGATATCCATTAATGAATAAACAAATTCCTCGCAGGCAAAACTGACCGCGTCACCGCTGGCGCCGGCGCGTGCTGTGCGGCCAATGCGGTGCACGTAGTCTTCAGCATTTTGCGGCATGTCGTAGTTGAAGACATGACTCACGTCCGGAATATGCAATCCGCGCGCGGCCAGGTCTGTTGCCACCAGCACTTTCAATTCACCTTCCGAGAACTCCTGGAACAGGCGCTGGCGTTTTTTCTGTGGTACATCGCCGGAAAGGATGGCGGCATGAATGCCGTTACCTTCGAGATATGACCAGACTTTTTCTGCTGCACGCTTGGTGTTGACGAACACGATCGTACGGGTCGGATCGATTTGTTTCAGCAGACCAAGTAACAAAGGAATCTTTTCCTCGTTAGCGGCATGGTAAAGCACCTGCGTGACCTTATCGGCCGTCACCTGTTCAGGATTGATCTTGACCAAGTGCGGACTATTCATGTGCTCGTAGGCGAGTTCCATCACACGGTGGGATAGCGTGGCCGAGAACAGCATGTTTAAACGTTTCTCCGCCTTGGGCATACGCCTCAGCATGTAGCGGATATCGCTGATAAAGCCGAGGTCGAACATGCGGTCGGCCTCATCCAGCACGATGACCTCGACATCCTTGAAGCTGAACACGCGCTGCTTGAAGTAATCGATCAGGCGGCCGGGGGTACCGATGAGTATATCGACACCGTCACTCAGGGATGCCCGCTGTTTCTCGTAATCGACACCGCCATAGACCAGTGCCAGTTTCAAATCGCAGTAGCGGTTAAAGACCTCTGCATCCTTATGGATCTGTATGGCCAGTTCTCGGGTGGGTGCGATCACCAGCGCGCGCAAGCTCGAATCCTTGCGTGTTTCATTATGTAATAAATGATGAAAAGTCGTCAGCAGGAAGGCGGCTGTCTTGCCGGTCCCGGTTTGTGCCTGTCCGGCGATGTCGTTTCCTGCAAGTGACAACGGCAGGCATTCTGCCTGGATAGGGGTACAGTTCTTGAAACCGATCTCATCAAGCACTTTCAGCAGGCGCTCATCGAGGTCAAACTGCTTGAATTCAGGTGTTTTGCTCTTGTTTTCTGTCATATCAATTTTGAATTTATCTGGATATTGTCAACTCTCACTTGCATTTACCCGGCTATTTCGAAAAAATGCGAAATTAATCAATCAACTGAGACTAACAATTTAATGAGTGACAATATACTGCATGTAACTGATACCAGCTTTGAAGACGATGTTCTTAAATCACAACAACCGGTAATTCTGGACTTCTGGGCAGAATGGTGTGGTCCATGCAAAATGATCGCGCCTATCCTCGACGAACTCGCGGCTCAATACAAGGACAAATTGACCGTCGCCAAATTAAATATTGACGACAATCAGAATACACCAACCAGTTATGGTGTCAGAGGCATCCCGACCTTGATCCTTTTCAAGGATGGTGAAGTTGTTGCACAAAAAGTTGGCGCCGCATCGAAATCACAACTGGAAGCCTTCATAGACAGCAACATTTAACCGATATTTCATAAATTACACTGGACGAATTAAATAACGCGTGCTAGTTTGTTAAGAAAGTAATAACTTTTCAACCGAACCAAACCCCTTACCAGAATAGTTTCTCAGTCCTCAGGCAAGTTCCGTCTGTTGATTTTCTACAATAACTTTTATCAACCACTATGTAGCTACCGATATCCATGAACCTCACCGAACTAAAACAAAAACCCGCATCCGAACTCGTTTCTCTCTCCGCCGACCTGGGGCTCGACAACCTGGCCCGCTCCCGCAAACAGGACGTTATCTTTGAAATACTCAAGGCACAGGCCAAAAAAGGCGAGGATATTTATGGTGATGGTGTTCTGGAAATCCTGCAGGACGGTTTTGGTTTCCTGCGTTCTGCCGGTAGCTCTTACCTGGCCGGACCCGATGATATTTATGTCTCACCCAGCCAGATAAGACGCTTCAACCTGCGCACCGGTGACAATATCGCCGGCAAGATTAGACCACCGAAAGACGGTGAACGTTATTTCGCACTGCTGAAGATCAGCGAGATCAACTTTGAATCTCCGGACAAGGCAAAGGGCAAGATACTGTTTGAAAACCTGACGCCGCTGTTTGCGCATGATCGACTTACGCTTGAAATTGGTAATGGCAGTACCGAAGATTTAACCCCACGCATCATCGACCTCGCGGCGCCGATTGGTAAAGGCCAGCGTGGTTTAATCGTCTCGCCGCCAAAGGCCGGCAAGACCATGATCCTGCAAAGCATTGCCCAGTCGATTACGCATAATCATCCGGAAGTGCATTTGATCGTGTTGCTGATCGATGAACGTCCTGAAGAAGTGACCGAGATGGAACGTTCGGTTCGTGGTGAAGTGATATCGAGTACCTTTGATGAACCGGCCAGCCGCCACGTACAGGTTGCAGAGATGGTGATCGAACGTGCCAAACGACTGGTTGAACACAAGAAAGATGTGGTTATTCTGCTTGACTCTATCACCCGACTGGCCCGTGCCTATAACACGGTTGTTCCTGCCTCCGGCAAGGTATTAACCGGTGGTGTTGATGCCAACGCGCTGCAACGTCCGAAGCGTTTCTTTGGTGCAGCACGTAATATTGAAGAAGGTGGCAGCCTGACGATTATCGCCACGGCACTGGTTGATACCGGTTCCAGAATGGACGATGTGATCTACGAGGAATTCAAAGGCACCGGTAACATGGAGCTGCATCTGGACAGAACGATTGCAGAAAAACGTATCTACCCGGCGATCAATATCAACCGTTCCGGTACCCGCCGCGAAGAATTGCTTACCAAAGAAGCCGAACTGCAAAAGATGTGGATCCTGCGCAAGCTGTTACATCCGATGGAAGAACTGGGCGCAATGGAGTTTCTGTTAGAGCGTCTAAAAGGCACTAAGAATAATGCGGACTTCTTCGACGCGATGAAACGCTAAGCCACGGCTTCTGCACTCGAATATCCTTCATTCGTTAAGCCTTGAAGAAAAAGCAATTAATGCTCTGGTATCAATTAAGTTTATTTATATAGTGTAATTTGTCTTCTCGACTAAACCGATAAAAACGTCGTAACTCATTCAGCAAGTCCCGGTTCATTTCTGATACTTCGAACTGCTGTTGTAATTCCTTACAATATTTTCCGGCAAAGCGGTTGGCCCGTTCATAGCGAACCAGCTCATCACTGGAAAGCATGTCATGGTAACCGTGTTTCTCGAATAACCAGTTGGCAACCCTGTTATCTGGCAATGAATGATTCACCTCCGCATCAAACAGGGACTGCATCATAATAAACTTGTCGATCTCGGCCTGCAGTTCCATCTCAAACAATGTCACTTTGCGCTGGTGACCGGCATTCCAGACCAGGTAAAGGAAATGGCTGACGCCCTCGAGTATTAAACAAAACTCAGAATATTTCCCATCACTCAACAAGTCGGCAGGATGTACATCCTCTAACAGCTGCATCACCTCGGCAGAGATATACAGGGAAATATCCATACCGTCTTCATGTTCTGCTATGAGCAGTCGCTCCCTGGCAAAGCAGGTATTCGCTGCGCCGGATAGCTGGTTAGCAATCATTTCATCGGTAAGCAGGAAATCATGTGCGCGATGCTGAACATCAATCTCGTAGATTGACTGCAAAGTATGCTGGAAATAATCAAGTGACATAAACCGTCTCCTGATAAATCAGTGTTTTCTGTCAGCTACCGGGAAGGTCAGGATGCCATTTTCCTGCAGGCGTTTTCTGGCATAGTTGCTGCCGGTGTTCAGCCAGTTTTCATACAGGCACAAAACGTCACTGTCCTGTTTCAGTTCAGCACTGTCTCTGACCTCCATCAATACATCGACGTAATCATGGAAATGTTCTGACAGATCGGCGAATACTTCGCTCATCGTTTTATAACAGAACGAACGCTGCACGTTGTCGGCCAGTGAACCATAGGCATTGCCGCCCATGGAGATGAAGTAATCAACAC
>CAJIBF010000058.1_pt1 | contig 11846 bp, 10 predicted proteins | sample 9199291 | NCBI WGS metagenome assembly CAJIBF01 (sample SAMEA7708293, study PRJEB35096) | sediment metagenome | biome: marine neritic benthic zone biome [ENVO:01000025]; feature: sediment [ENVO:00002007]; material: shallow marine sediment [ENVO:03000034] sea grass bed [ENVO_01000059] ...
CTGTAGGCCTCTATGGTCCGGCCATACTCCATCTCAATCTGATAGGCCTCCATAATGCGCCGGTATTTATCCGGCAGGTTCACATCGGGACGGTCCATCAATTCCTTTAATGCCGCCACACGCTGCTGTCGTTCCGAAATTAAAAATGGCAGGTCCAGCTCTACAAATTTTTCCAGCGTTTCTATCATTTTTAGCATCAAAGGCACAATGCTTCGCTGGGTTTCTTCGGCATTATCAAGCTGCCGTTGAATTGTGCTCAGCGACTCTTTTTGCTGTTTTACCAGTTTCGCCAGCTGTTTATTGTAAGTTTGCAGGCTGTCAGTTTTTCGAATCGTATCGCGGTATTCCTGCACCAGGTCGCGGGTTTGATCTGAAATAGCATCAATCTTTTTTTGCGATTTAACACTCTCGTCCTGGGCCTTCAGACGCGTTTTTACGGCTTTGTCGAGAATTTCAGTCTCGGCATGCAGGGGTAAAGCGATGAAAAAAACTAGCAGTAATCTCAAGAAAACGTATATTTGCTTATCCATCAGGAAGTTTTCCTAATTTATTAATTTGTAAATGGATTAATAATAACAGTATTGTAAATTATTGAATATTGTCGCTATATAAATTCGGACCTAAATTTGTAACTTTTACACTGATTCGGGTGACCGAAAGATCGGCCTGCTTGATAATTTCTTTAACTGACGGGTAATCAGGCATGAGTTTAAGACTGAGGCTGAATCTTTTAATAACGCTTTTATTTCTGAGCCTTTTTGTGATTAGCGGTTTTTATATTATCGCGAATTCGCGCACCGCTGTTCAACGCGAAGTGGAATCAACGGCGAGGCTGGCTCTGCAGCTGATTCAGATTGCTGTCTCTACAGCTGATTTGGAAGGCGATGCAGAAAAACAGATGCGCCTGATCGATAGCCTCGCCAGGCTGAATGAAACCCGGCATTTGCATATCGAGATCAGTAGTGCAAAAGAAGTGCTTTATCCGGTTGATATTGTAAAGAAACCTTCAGAGAGTAATGCGCCGGGCTGGTTTGTCAGGCTGGTTCAACCACCTCCGACAGAATTGAGAAAGTGGCTATACAATCCGACGGTGCCGCCGACCGGCATCATTGTCAGGGCGGATCCATTTGATGAGATCGATGAAAACTGGGAAGAGGTTAAGAGCCTGTTGATACTGCTTTTTGTATTTATTTGCCTGGCGAACGCCCTGGTCTACATTGCCGTTGGCTACTATCTGGCGCCTTTACTAAGTATATCCGGCGCGCTTGCCGGTATCGAAAAAGGCAATTACAAGGCAGAGCTGCCTGAATTCAGTCTGCCTGAACTGAACGACTTGTCTCAGCGTTTTAACCACATGACCCGTGTGTTGCAGAAAAGTAAGGCAGAAAATCAGCTATTAACACAGCGGTCTTTGCAAATTCAGGAAGAGGAGCGAAGGCATCTGGCCCAGGAGCTTCATGATGAACTCGGTCAGACAATCACAGCCATCAAGGCGGTCGCTGTAGCTATCAGTAACGACAGCCAGCAAGACCGCGAACAAACCAGGGCCAACGTCCGTACGATAGTGAATTACTCTGATCATATGTACAGCGTGGCTAAAAACATGATGCATCGACTCAGGCCGTCTATCCTCGATGAGTTCGGACTGGTAAAAGCTCTTCAGCATATGGTGGATGACTGGAACAGCAGGCAAGACGATATCTTTTGCCATTTTGAATTCAGTGACGTGCCGGAAGATCTTGAAGAACCGGTCAAAATAAGCCTGTTCAGGATTATCCAGGAGAGCTTGACCAACGTCTTAAAACACTCTGCTGCCACCGAGATGTATATCAAGTTGGACCATGTAAGGCCGAATGGTCAGGATTATATCCAGCTATCGATATCAGATGATGGCATTGGCATCGATTTGGACAACCTCAAACCGGGACTGGGGCTTCTTGGTATGCGCGAGAGGGTTGAGATGCTGGAAGGTACCTATTTAATGAGCACAGGAATAAATAAAGGTTTAACAATAGAAATTACAATACCGTTAAATTACTAAGAGATAAAAATATGCAAAATACGGTTCGGGTTATGCTGGTGGACGATCACGCAGTTGTCAGGGCAGGATATCAAATGCTCTTGAAGAGCAGTCCGGGAATCGAAGTGATTGCAGAGGCAGAAAGTGGCGAGGAGGCCTGCCGTCTTTACGCCAGTCTTGAGCCGGATGTTATCGTCATGGATCTGTCGTTGCCGGGTATTGGCGGCCTGGAAGCCATAAGACGTATTATCGCGCGTGACAGTAAAGCTATGATACTCGTATTTAGCATGCATGAAGACGTGATTTTTGTTGAGCAGGCTATACAAGCGGGCGCGAGGGGCTACCTGACAAAGAGTTCTGCTCCGGAACTGTTGCTGGAAGCAATAGAAAAAATCTTACAGGGCGAGCGATATATTGATTCTGAACTGGAGCAAATTATGGCTTATGAAAAATCCCGCGGTCAGGACACACCCTTGTCTGATTTATCTACGCGTGAATTTGAAATTTTTTGTATGCTGGCTGAAGGTATGAATACCAGCGAAATTGCCAAACGTTTGTCACTGAGCTACAAGACGGTGGCCAACTACAGTACTCAAATCAAGAACAAGCTTGAAGTAACTACTATTGCAGACATAGCGCGCCTGGCGATTCGCTATAACGTGATCCAGGCCTGATATTCAGGCCTGGAAAATAGCAATCCTGAAACGGGATTAGTCGTTTACAACGATGCCCCAGGGGAATGAACCGACCTCGATTACTTCGATTTTTTCATTCTTTTCCGTATCAATCACGGAGACTGTTCCACTTACACCATCGGTAGTGAACAGGCGTTTACCGTCTTTTGTCATGGCCAGTCCCCAAACGCGTTTTCCAACCGGTATCTTCTTGATGAGTTTCATAGATTCAGCGTTTAGAACCTTAATGCTATTTGACCGACCGCCAGCAACGTAAAGCGTTTTTTCGTCCTTGCTTAACAGAACGTCTTTTGGCTTGGCCTTGGGGTCTTCAAGCGCGGACGTCATTAACACCTTGCCCGTTGTCATATCAACCTTTGAGACCTCGCCACTGATTTCGGAAGTGGCATAGGCAATTGAACTGTCCTGGCTGAATGTAGCCGCGCGAGGGCGTGCGCCGATTAATATATTGTACTCAATCGTATGTTCAGGAACCTTGATGACATGCAACATGTTTGTTGATTCACTTGTGACGATTACGTGTTTACCGTCCGGTGAAGCGGCTACACCTTCTGGCTCAAGCCCGACGCTAATCTGGGTTAATAATTCTCCAGACACAGGATTGATTACTGAGGCCTTGGCGTCGTCTTCATTGGAAATATAAATATTACCCTCAGGATGCACTGCAAAAGCTTCGGGGTCGGAGCCGCCATCAAATTCACGTAATAACTCAAGGCTACTGGTATCAATAACCTTAATCTTGCTTTCTCCGCTGACCGCAACATACAGCTCTTTTCCATCGGGAGAAATACCAAGGCCGCGTGGACGATCACCAATACTAATGGTCTTGATAATCTTTAGAGACTTGCCGTCTATCACGGAAATGGAGTCCCCTTTTTCGTTACTTACGAAGATATTGCCAGTGGGCGCAGCCATCAGAGACGTCACAGCAAAAAGTGACAGCATTATTGATTGGAGAAAAAGCTTCATTATTATTACCTCAATATGTTTCGAGCATTTATTTTGTTTTGCAATTCAGTAAACCCAGGCTGTCCAGAGACGATGCAACACCGCGAACAGGCGCCTCGCCAACAATCTTATCATTTTCAATTATCAGCATGATTTGTCTCAGTTGCCCAGTTTCTCTGAAATTCATATCGCTGCCTTTTTGACCGTCAAACTGAAGTTCAGTTTTGAGAAAGTTTAGTAGCTCAGACGAGCCTGTTTTCTTTGTTCGGGCAATAGTGTCAGAACTCATTTTTACTGCGGCCCACCCGGACCAGGCATAATCATCCATTTTCAGCCCTGAGCCTTTCTTGTAACGTTTGTTCAAATCACGTGCTGCATATTTTACGAAATCCGGATGCCAGGCCTGTGCAACGGCTTTCGAACCCGGGTTTTTTTGCTGCCATTGTTTCAAAGCGCCTGTCTTCATGCTGCTGCTGGGGATGGTGTGCAACGCATTGGATATACACGCTGTCCTTAAGTCATCATTTTCAATTGTAAGATTGAATACGGCGGTTGAGGAATTGTTGTAAGCGAGTTCTATTAATGTCTTGGCATCTACTGCCGCAAGGATGGCACTGTATTTGGATAAATCCATATCAGCAATTTCATCGATGCCCGCCGCATCAAGGATATAGGTCTGGTTTAAAAACTGACCTTGCAGATTGGCCTCGGCCAGTCCTTGTTCTGCACCTTTAAAAGCTGTGTGGTTAACGTCGCCAATATATAGAAAATGGGTTTCCAGCGTTTCAGCGTAAATGACACTGGAAAGGGCCAAGCCGAAAAACAAGATAAAGCTGTGCAAGAGTTTATTCATATTCGTTAATTACACATATTATTAGAGCTAATAAATGAGATGATTAGTATTTAAGAAAGTTATATTTCTAGACAGTGACTCGGCGATTAAATTCCATATTGTTCAATACAAGTAAATCGCAGCAGGTAAATTTACCAGAACCTTATCAATAAATATTGTGAAATATTCCTGATTTCAGATAATTTAAACTGTTTTTAGGAGAAGGATTTATTCGCTATATCAGAACCATACAGTTTATTTGTAAAGCTAAAATAGGGTTTTCCGGCTCCGGCAAGCATGCTGAATTTTACTCTAAAGTTTGCCGGATGAATTGAGGGGTTGTTGCAATCCGCAACACTTTAAATTCTTTTTTAAATACAAATTGATATGTCTTAATTTTGTCTGGTGTTTTCGTCCGTAAAAGTGTTTATACTTAGCCCATAAAAATAAAGAGTTAGTAGAAACAATTTGGTTTTTATATAGCCAAATTCATTATTAATACCAGATAAATGAGGGGGTATAGTAATGCTCCGTTCGCTTCAAATCGAACCTGAGAAGTGTACCGGATGCCTGCAGTGTGAAATGGCATGTTCATACCAGGCTGAAGGTGTATTTAATCCCGCCAAATCACGCATAAAAGTATTTGCTTTCCACGAAGAGGGCCGCTTTGTTCCTTACACCTGCACCCAGTGTACTGAAGCATGGTGTATGCACGCCTGTCCCGTAGAAGCCATTGTTATCAATGAGCAAACAGGGGCCAAGGAAGTGATTGCAGATGTCTGTGTCGGTTGTAAGGTCTGTACCATAGCCTGTCCGTTTGGCACGGTGAATTACAGCCAGGACAGCGGCGTAGTCTACAAGTGTGATTTATGTGGCGGTGACCCTGAATGTGCGAAGGCCTGTCCTACGGATTGCATAACCTACGTGGATGCAGATCACACCGGCCTCGAGCGTATGAAAGCGCATGCGGCTCAGAATCTTCCAAAATAAGGCACATAGCTAATAGTCAAGAGGTATTCATTATGGCCTGGACCAGAAAAGTATTAAGAGTCAATTTAACCAAGGGAAGCTGTGAAGAAGAGCCGCTCAATATGGATTGGGCGATGCAATATCTTGGTCAACGCGGACTTGGAACCAAATATTTAACCGAAGAAATCGATCCCAAGTGCGACGCACTGGGACCGGACAACAAGATGATTATGATTACGGGCCCGCTGACCGGTACGATGGCATCGACAGGTGGCCGTTACTCGGTCGTGACCAAAAGCCCTTTGACGGGCACTATCGCCTGTTCCAATTCGGGTGGATTTATCGGCAATGAGATCAAATGCGCCGGCTGGGACATGATTATCTTTGAAGGCAAATCTCCAAGCCCTGTTTATCTTTATCTGGAAAATGACACGGCACAATTGCTGCCAGCCGATGATTTATGGGGCAAATCAGTCTGGGAAACAGATGAGTTGATTCACACCAAACACCAGGACCCGTTAATCAGGGTGGCCTGTGTCGGCCGTTCGGCTGAGCAAGGCTGTTTATATGCGGCAATTGTTAATGATTTACACAGGGCCGCAGGTCGTTCAGGGGTCGGAACGGTGATGGCGTCGAAAAACCTTAAAGCTGTCGCCGTCAGGGGCACCAAGGGCGTCGGTAATATCAAGGACCCGATGGCCTTTTTGCAAGCGACCAATGATGGTAAAAAAGTGTTGGCGGAAAACGCAGTCACGGGTGAAGGTCTGCCTGCGCTGGGCACCCAGGTATTAATGAATGTCATTAATGAAGTGGGCGCAATGCCGACCAATAACATGAAAGAAGTGCAGTTTGAAGGCGCCAGTAAGATTTCTGGCGAGGCAATGAAAGAGCCTCGACCTACCGATGGCAAGCCCAACTTAACCACCAATGCCGGTTGTTTTGCCTGCACCATAGCCTGTGGTCGTATCTCTACCATCGATCAGGGACACTTCACCATTGAAAACAAACCGCAGTATTGGGGCAACTCTGGCGGCCTGGAATACGAAGCCGCCTGGGCACTGGGTTCAGACTGCGGTATTGATGATCTTGATGCACTGACTTACGCCCAGTTCCTCTGTAATGAGGACGGTTACGACCCGATTTCTTTTGGTGCGACCGTGGCAGCAGCCATGGAACTGTTCGAGATGGGTGTCATTACCACCGAGCACACCGGTGGCATGGAATTAAAGTTTGGTTCCGCCGAGGCACTTGCCTGGGCAGCCGAGGTCGTGTCCAAGGGGGAAGGTTTCGGCAAAGATCTGGGGCTGGGTTCCAAACGCCTGTGTGAAAAATACGGTCATCCGGATCTTTCCATGACCGTGAAAGGACAGGAATTCCCGGCTTATGATCCGCGCGGAATTCAGGGCATGGGCCTTGCTTATGCAACATCAAATCGCGGCGCCTGTCATTTACGCGGATATACGGTCTCTTCCGAGATCCTGGGTATTCCTGAAAAAACTGACCCGCTGGAAACGGACGGTAAACCGGAACTGGTAAAAGCCTTCCAGGATGCAACTGCTGCAGTCGACTCAGCAGGACTTTGTGTTTTCACAACGTTTGCCTGGACCCTGGAAGATATTGCACCGCAGATCAATGCCGCATGTGAGGGCGAATGGACTGCGGATACAATGCTGGAGATGGGTGAACGCATCTGGAATCTGGAACGTGATTTTAATCTGGCTGCGGGTATTACTGGTGATATGGACACGTTACCGAAGCGACTGCTTAAGGATGCGGCCAAGACCGGACCGGCAGCAGGCAAGGTCAACAATCTCGATGAAATGCTGCCCAAGTATTACGAGATTCGCGGCTGGACAACGGACGGGGTTCCCACTGACGAAACCCGTTCTCGACTTGGACTTTAATGTAAGCGATAACCGCCAGGGAGCAAACCTATGAAACATGTCATCATCGGGGCCGGACCTGCAGGTGTTATCGCTGCAGAAACTCTACGTAAGGTCGATCCTGCAGCCAGCGTTATCATGATTGGTGATGAGCCTGAGCCGCCTTACTCTCGTATGGCGCTGCCGTACTACATAATCAACAGGATTGATGAAAAAGGCACCTACCTGAGGAAAGAGTCATCGCATTTCAGTAACGCCGAGATCGACGTCATTCGCGACCGGGTCAGTCAGGTCGATGCAACAAATAAAACACTGAAACTGAATAATCAGGATGATATCAGTTTCGATAAACTGCTAATCGCTACCGGTTCTCAACCGATACGCCCCCCGATTGAAGGTATGGATCTGCCGGGAATACACTCTTGCTGGACCCTTGAAGATGGCCGCAATATTGTCGACAAGGCAAAGCCCGGGGCCAATGTGGTTTTAATGGGCGCCGGCTTTATTGGTTGTATTATTCTCGAAGCGCTGGCTCTGCGTAAGGTCAATCTTACAGTGATTGAAATGGGCGATCGCATGGTTCCCAGAATGATGGACCAAACCGCGGGCAATCTGATAAAAGACTGGTGCCAGAAAAAAGGTGTCAACGTGCACACTTCAACGCGAGTCGAATCGATTACCGAAGGTGATGGTGATGCACTAAAAGTAAATCTGGATAATGGCAGCACTCTTGATGCTGACCTGGTTATCTCCGCTACCGGTGTGAAAGCAAACATCCAGTTTCTTGAAGAGAGTGGCATTGATACCGATTTTGGCGTACTGGTGAATGACCGTCTGCAATCCAGTAATTCAGACATCTTTGCCGCTGGAGACGTTTGTCAGGGCAAGGATTTTTCGACTGGAGAATACACGGTGCAGGCGATACAGCCTACCGCTGCCGATCATGGACGCATTGCGGCAATGAATATGGCCGGCAGAGACACGTTGCATCAGGGCTGTGTCAATATGAACGTGCTTGACACCATGGGCCTGATATCAAGTTCCTACGGTTTATGGATGGGCGTGGATGGCGGTGAATCGGTGCAGCTTTGTGATAATGATCGGTTCCGCTATCTGAGCCTGCAGTTTCAGGATGATGTAATGGTAGGTGCTCAGGCATTGGGACTGACGCAGCATGTCGGCGTTTTGCGTGGCCTGATTCAGACGAAGCTGGAATTGGGTAAATGGAAAGACCACCTGTTAAAGGATCCTACCCGAATCATGGAAGCCTATCTGGCGAGAACCCAGGCTATTGGTCACAATGCAGGAGTCATCTAATCGTCTTAATGGAGATTACGTTTAAGCTGTACGCGACGCTGAGCGAGTATCTTCCCCCGGACGCCAAACGACATGCCGTAAAGATCGCGATTTCCGAATCGGATACCGCCTTCAGTTTGCTGGATAAATTCAATGTACCTAGAGAATCAGCTCATCTGGTGTTGTTGAACGGTATCTACCTTGACCCCCAGGAAAGAGAAAGCGCCGTTTTTAAAGACGGTGATACGCTAGCAGTGTGGCCACCCGTTGCCGGCGGCTAAACTTCCTGAATTTATCTAACATGAAAAAAGTCATTGCGAGAGAGATGAGCAGCTCTCTGAATGAGTTTTATCGACTCGTTCCACGCTTGTTAGAGGGGATCAATTACCGACTAGAGGCTAATAGTGTCAGTTTTGATTATGAGGATGGAAATATCTCTATCCGGACGGGAGTGCAACGTGAAAAAAAAATTGCGTCGCTGGTTTTACCGTTAATCGAAGTGACTATTGAATTTTCGGCGCTGGACGAAACATCGATTGAGCAATTTCTGCATCATTTCGGCAAGATCTACCAGCGCGGCGGCGGATAGCCTGTTTTTATTTACTCTTCCGGTTAGAGGCTAGCATCAGTTAAAGATAATTTAGTAGCGCGATTTGTTACCTTTATTAAACAGGCTAGTGATTTATTGTTTGTCGCTGTCCATCTTCTACAAGCAGGCCCCTTTCAGAGAGCCGGACTATAGCAAAGCGAGACCCTTTTGTAAGAGTTCCTGTGCGCGCGTAGCGTGTTTTTTTGGCAGGTTTTTTTTCCTTGGCTTCATTCATATCAATTTAATTGGCAGGGGTTTACATGACGCATTGTGACACGAATATGCCCCGTTTCTCGAATGATCAAGTGATAAACATATGATAACCTATTGAAATATATATAAATTATTAAAAGTCGTAAAAAAACAACAATAAAACTTATCCATTCATTCAGAAAAAGTGAATCAGCGAGATCATATAACTCTTATATTACTGAATTCGTTATGAGTTCGGACGTTATGTTGCATTCAAACAACAGGTTTGACTGGCAAATTAATTATGTTGTTTTTTTGTAGAAAAAATTTGCAACATACCGATAAGTGTAGTAATTTTACATCTGTCTTGAAAAAGACAAGTCGTGCTTCGATTTAGGCTTAGTTGAAACCAATTATAAGGGGAAACAAGGCTGGGGAGGCCGAACTTAAATCTCTAGAGACTTAAGATTTAGTTATATTCGTTAGGAGGATATAAAAAGTGAATAAAACATTTATTAAGAAAGCAAGCATCGCCGCACTGGCAGGTTTACTGCCTTTATCAGCGACAGCTGATGCTGGCGGTGACAACTGGAGTATTTCCGGTTGGATTAATGAAGGTGTCACCTATATGGATGATGGTAGTAACTCTGCGACTTATCAGAGTTCAGAAAACGGCCATACATTAGGTAGCCGCGTTACTCTGTCTGGTAATGCTGACTTACCCAACACAGGTCTGAACGCCGGTTTTGAACTTATCATCGAACCGCAATCTACTTCAGAACTGCTTGGTTCCGGTTCTGGTAGTCGCGGCGGAGCAGCAACGGGTGCCTTTGGTGATGAATCTCAAGGTGGCCCTGATTCGTTTCTGGAAAATGCAGGTCTTGGTGGCAATGGTCATGACCTGACAGTTTTGGGTAACAGCCTGAATGTCTCAGGTGGATTTGGTAAATTGACCGTGGGTCTGCAATCCATGCCGACGGATAACATCGCCGTACTGGAAGACCCCTCACTCACTTTGTGGTCAGCCATTTCACCTGTGTTTGTAGGTAATGCTGTACAGATTCAGGGTGCTCCCGCTGGTGCAACCTGGGGTGCCTTTCTTACGTGCGCCAGTGGTATCGGTGGTATTGGTATTGACTGTAATGGTATCTATCGTAAAGGTGTCCGTTATGACCTGCCAGCATTTGGTCCCGTGACTATTGCTGTTGGTTGGGCCAATGACGATGTTTATGATGTTGCCGGCAAATACAAAGGTGAACTTGGTGGCATCAATGTTCAGTTAGCGCTTGGTTATGCCAAAATTGGCTCTAGCCTTGCCGCCAATCCTTATGGCGGCGATGATATCGATAACTTCCAAATGCAGGCCGGTGCGATGCATAAAGCTACCGGTATCTTTGGTTCTATCGCTTACCAGCATGAAAGTATAGATGGTGTTGCTACAGGCACTTTTCAGGACGACACTGATGCGTGGTGGCTGAAAGTAGGTATCAAGAAAGCCTTCAACAGCCTTGGCGATACCTCTCTTTCCTTTAACTATGGTCAATACAACGATCAGAACACCTCTGACGTAACTCTGACTGGATCTGAAGTTGAACGTATAGGTGTTGAAGTTAACCAGTACTTCGGTAGTCGTTTTATTGTCTACGGTGTTTGGGAACAGCTGGATCTTGATGTTGATGGCCCAGGTTCTGCTGCTTACAGTGGTTCTGACGAGCTGGATTCATTCAGACTCGGCGGTACCTTCTTCTTCTAAGCATTACACCACTTAGTTGATCATAAGAAAGGCCTCTTCGGAGGCCTTTTTTTATGCGCCGCAATATCATTCAATTTAGACGGGTTTTGCTGTAAACTTTGCGGCCTGCTGTGTATCTAATTTGTAATACAATATAGTCATTTCCACATGAAAATAGTCATTAAAATCCAGTATGTAACAGTCTTTTTACTCACGGGCTTTCTATTGTCTTGCCCTGTCATGGCGGTCGAGTTCTTTGGCGACAATAAAGACTATATTTATCAAACAGGTATAAATAAATATATAAAATTTACTCCACTCGATACGCAAAAATACGGATTGAATGAACATCCTAAATTTGTTGATCAGCAACAGTTCGCTCAAGCACTGCGTGCACTCAGCTTGCAGAAAGAAGGCGGTTTTTTTTCAGGGGAAAAAAGAGTGAATGTTTTCACGTTGCCGCAAATTGAACTGCTGGCAAAATATGTGCCTGTCGCATTAAGTGAAGCGAAACCCGATCAGGATATCGTATTCGTACTCGATAAAGTGTACAAAAAGGCGCTGGGTCTTGCTGATCTTCGTTACATGACCGGGCGTTTCTTTATTAAAGATGGAAAATTGAACCTGATAATAGGTGAATACGATTTTTTTCGCAGCAAGGCCTTTGAGTCGGCCTATGATCCTTCTGGA
>CAJIBF010000059.1_pt1 | contig 11731 bp, 10 predicted proteins | sample 9199291 | NCBI WGS metagenome assembly CAJIBF01 (sample SAMEA7708293, study PRJEB35096) | sediment metagenome | biome: marine neritic benthic zone biome [ENVO:01000025]; feature: sediment [ENVO:00002007]; material: shallow marine sediment [ENVO:03000034] sea grass bed [ENVO_01000059] ...
ACGTTACTGACACTGAGTTTAATGACCGTGTCTTTCCAGTTAAAGGCAGAGCGTTCGGCTCTGGATAACGATATCCATGCCGCCGTTGAGTTTCTGAAAAAGAACAATTCTGCTGCAGCCAACCTGGGTAAAAACTCCAAAGGTGTGCTCATTTTTCCAACCATCACCAAGGCCGGCTTTATCGTCGGTGCCCAGTATGGTGAAGGCGCCCTGATTAAGCCCAAGGCGGGCGGCGGCTATTACATCGATGGTTACTACAACATTGCTGCCGGCTCCTACGGTCTACAGGCAGGTATCCAGACGTTTGGTTACGCGCTGATATTGATGGACCATGCTTCGGTGGAATTTGTTGAAACCTCTTCAGGCTGGGAACTTGGTGCTGGTCCAAGCATAACCATTGTTGATGAAGGCCTGGCAAAAAACCTTTCAACGACCACGGCGAAAGACGGCATCTATGCATTTACCTTCGGGCAAAAAGGATTGATGGGCGGTATGGGCCTGCAAGGCACCAAGATTTCACGTATGCGCTAATTCAAGCCCTTCAGCTAAACAAGCCATCGCCTTTTGGCGATGGCTTTTTTTAATCCTCGTCCTTATCTTCCCGCCGTAAACGAACATCCAGCGGCTTGCTGGTATCCAGATGCACATCCCGCTGTGGGAAGGCAATGACGATACCTGCTTCATTGAATCGATTGTTAATCGTGGTATGTAGTTCAGTCCTTGTACGCACGCGATTTTCCATAGAAGGCAAATAAGCGCGCAGCGTCAGATTCAGAGAATTATCACCAAAATCTTCGAAAGCGACGAAGGGTTCAGGATCGTCCAGCACGTTCTTATGTTGTTGAGCGACTTCTTTCAGAATAACCAGTGCCTTGTTTACATCACTGCCGTAGGCAATTCCGACCGGAATGATCACACGTATTACAGGATCGGTCAGGGACCAGTTTAATAATCTACCCGTGATAAATTCTTTATTGGGTACCAGCAATTCCTGTCGATCCCAGTTGGTAATCGTAGTTGCACGTATCTGTATTTTCGTCACGACACCACTGGTCTCTCCAACAGTGACGGTATCACCAACACGGATTGGTCGTTCAACAAGAATAATCAGGCCGCTGATAAAGTTGGCCACGATTTCCTGTAAACCGAAACCGATGCCGACGCCGAGAGCAGCAACCAGCCACTGAATTTTCGACCAGTCGCCGCCGAGGATATTAAAGAAGGCGACAATACCTACACCAATTATGACGTAACGCGTCAGTGTAATGATGGTAAAGCGACTGCCTGCAGTCACTGACGTGCGTTGTAGGATAAGAATCTCCAGAATCGCCGGCAAGCCTCTCGCCGCACCGACGGTAATCATTGCAATGATGATTGCAAAACCAATATCGGCCAGGGTGACCGGAACAAGTTGCTCTTCGCCATCGACGAGATCAAAGTGTTGCCAGAGCGTAATATCGTCCAGAATTGCGAGTGCCGGCAGCACCGGTGATAAAAAGTACCAGAGACCCAGCAAGCTCAAAAACAGGATAACAACTCGCACCAGTTTGCGGCTGTTATTATCCAGCGAGGCAAAATCGATTTCCGGCTCCTCGATCTCCAGCATGCCTTCATCACCACCGGCCAGCTTTTCACCCTCTTCTTTTTCTGCTGCTTCAGTTCGTTCCTGTTTCCGTTTCTCGACCAGCGACTTATAGGCCAGCCTGCGGCTGATCAGCATCAACCAACGAATAAAGATCGCGTTGACGACGACAAGTGTGTAAGTCAGGAATAAAACATCGATAAACGATCTGGCGAGTGTGATACCGGTAAAGAGATAGCCGCTCAACACCATGACTAGCAAACTAATGACGAACAGCAGATATACAGCAAACCAGAACCGACGAAAACGAGAGAGAAGAACATCAGGCCGTCTGTTCAGGTAGTTTGCCAATACGCCACCATCGGGCGCGACTATTCGATAGCCAAACACGCCAATATAGGCAATACCGATGATAGCTATTAGAAATACAGTTGCGCTGATTAAGCCCACTTCTTCCAGTTCGGATACCGTGCGAATAATAAATAGACACGGCAGGAACACGATCATGAGTAGAAAAAATTCTTTACGCAGTTTTGCAGCGGCGCTTTTTGGCCAACCAAAGTGTTTGTTTGCAAGTCCGCCGGCAATACAGACGTCGGCAAAAAATAACAGGTTGAGCAGGTCTTGTCCGGATGCAATAAAGCCCTCAGATATACCCAGTGCAAAATCTGACGGGTCAGTGGCGAGGGAAAGTTGCCAACCGCTGAAAATCAATAGCACGGGCAAAGTAGCCGATGCCAACAGCGTCCAGCCTAATGCAGATATTGTGTAAGAGAACTTGTCTGATCGAACATGACCGATTTTGTTTCCTGCAGCTATAGCAGATCTGAGGAAATAACCACGCAGAAATGTTAACGCCAATAAACCGAAAAAGATTAATAGCATTAATGGTGTCTCTACTAACTGAATGACAAATAACTCGATGGTCATTGTCCAGTTGCTAAAGACAAACAGCGGCTTGATCTCTGCAGGAAGGTCCTTGAATAGTTTTAAACTGATGGGTTCAGCACTTCGTATCCAGAGTAGTCTTTTACCAAGGAACTGCTGATATTCTTTGATTGTATTAATGAGTTGACGTTTGGCCAGGTCCAGTTCGCCGAGTGTACGCAGATACGATGACTCGGTTTCGATGGCCTTTTCCAGAAGCTTTTGGCGGTTATCGACAACCTGTTCAAGTTCCGTGCGTATCGCTTCTATTTCCTCGGCAGACAGTTTACTGCCGATAGCCGCGATGTATTCTTTCTTATCACGCAGAGCGCGTTGCTCATCGCTGTATTGCAGCTGCATCAGTCCGGCGTTGGCAATTAGCTTTTCGCGTTTCCTGGCTTCACTTTGCAGAACAGATATTTCTGGCAACAGACGGCTTTGTTCCTGTAATACCTGGCCCAGCGCCTGGCTAAGCCCTGCTATTTCGAGTTTTTGCTTGGCAGTACTGAGGTCGTCACCGATACGCTTGGCTTTAGTACGCGTCTTGTCGTCTTCACTGACCAGATTTTCAAGTTGCTGTGCCCTCTTCCTGATGTTTTCACCAAGCGCAACGTTATTTGTTGCCAGTTCACGGACCAGTGGATGTGCTGTTTTAAATTCTTCTTTTGCCGCTTCTGCCTGCAGTTGAACCTGTTCGGCTTCTGCCAGGCGTCGATTGCTGAGCATTTCTTCGAGGATGCGTACACGCGTAGAGACATAATTGACGTTATATTCAGCTCTTTTTAATGCCAGCTGCAAGAGCTGTGATCTTGCGTCGCTGCTTAACAGCTCCTGATCCAGCTTTTTGATTTCATTGCTGAGCGCTAAAGACTGCGACTGCAGGACCCATAGCCGGGCCTGCGTGGCATCATCCAGCGTATCACTGTCTACAAGGTTTTGACGTTCATTAATGACCGTTTCCAAATCCTGCTGGGCAACTATGAGCCGTTCCCGTGCGATATTGGGTCGGGTAGTCTGAAGCTCGATACGTTCCTTGATCTCAGACAGTTTGGCCTCGACTGCGGCCAGGTCGGCTTTTTCCTTTAATAGCAGCTCTTCCATTTTGGGCAGAGGTGTTTTAGCGGAAATCTTCAGGCTGTCTTCTGCAACAATATTATCGTATTTTTCGAGATCCTTGTTTAACTTCTCGATATCCTTTGGCGCATTCTTACGCGCATTCTTATACTTTTCCGTTTCTCGGTTGAATTTGCGCGATGTTTCCAGGAATGTAAGGGCGCGGCGATATTGTTCTGTCAGTTTGGCCCGCGCCTCTTCATCCAGACTGGTCGATGCTTCGATTTCTTCTATCTTGCTTTCAAGGACCTTGGTATCGACAGCTGGATTAATCTGGTCAAGTTGGCTGGTATCGCCGGCATGTAATGCTGACGCAAAAAGAAATATGGCAAGCAAGAGTAATGCAGTTGTGAGAGGCTTATGAAGAATAGCTCGGAGCATTACGCATTATATTCATTCATAACACTTAAGTTGAACTTAAGTGTATGAATTTGAGACAGATGTGCTTATTTAAGTGCGGTATTCAGACTACTGGCTACATCCTGACTGAATTGGCTTAAAGCTTCATTCATGGCGGCAACGATTGCTGCAATGTCATCTGCAGCACTCGTACTCACTTGATAACGGTCTCGACGGGGCGCAACAAGCATCTTATTTTCTGTATCTGCCAGGTCCCACTGCACGTCCAGTATCACATTGCCAGCGGCATCGGCATCGAATCTTTCTATCTGCCCTGTCACCCTGTAATCCACATCTGCCATATGCATATACGGGTAGCCCACAACAATAATGTCGCCTACCTGGCCATCGACATTATTGGCGACTACGCGATGAAAAGATTCTTCAACGGGTTCGGTCCAGCGATCAAACTCCAGCATATTGACCTGGGTATCGCTGCTGCGCGTGATGATTCTCTTGCCCTTAAGATATTCCGGCATACGTAATGGACCAATGCCAACAATCGGTGAACCTTCTGCCTTGGCACCAGATGCAGCACCCGAGTAGCTCAGGCTGTAATAGTTGACCGTTGGCGAGGAACTGCAGGCCGTGAGTATTAATGCTATGGCTACCAATGCAACATGGCAGGATTGACGAATCATCATATTCTCTCCAATCATTGTTTCTTACCTTTCAGGATAGCTTCGGGGTTGCGTTCCATGTAGTCAAAGAATTCTTCTATCGATCGCGCAGCCGCTTCGATGCTCTCCAGCGTCGTCTCAATCTTGTACAGCGACTCACTATCCAGTTTTTTCTTGACTGTGCCTAATGTGTTCCTGGCATCATCCAGTATCTTATCCAGCTCTTTCAATGCCGGCCTGATCTGGCCAGATAATTCATCGATACGGGCGTTGGTATTTTTAAATAATTCGCTCGCATCGTTAAGCGTGATGTCAGCATTGTCCAATGTTTCACGAAGCGAAGCCGTTAATTGCTGGGTATCTTCATCGTTAACGATTGTATTAATGCCGGACAATGACTGTTTCAGATCCTCGTTGTTAATCAACTTATCCAGGTCGTCAATTGCCCTGTTAAGATTTCCAGTCAGGCCCTGCGTATCATTAGAATTTATAATGCTGTTTATGCCGGCCAGGCTGTCTTTGATGTCCTGTGAATTGACCAGCTCATTTAAGCCTCCCGCAATACCTTCCAGCTTGACCAGAAACTCTTCTGTATCCGATGGGACTGTCGGGATTTCCGGGTAAGGAGGGCTAATACCGCGCATGACCATTTCGGCTTCCGGTTTGAACATCAGATTTACAACCAGCTGCCCGGTGACAAAGCTCTGGATTGCCAGTGACGCCCTGAGTCCGCCTTCTTTTAGCAATGCCTCGTGTCCTACAGGTGTGTATTGGCCCTGATCAATAAACTTGCCATCAACGGTAATCAGGAAGGTTTCAGGGAGAATCTCTATGGTGACCCGGGTCAAGGAGCTGAAATCGTTTCTTTCAACGATGAGTGCGACCTCGGACACATAGCCAATGCGTACGCCATTCAGTAAGACGTTTGAGCCGACCTTCAGGCCCTTGGTGTCAGTCTCGTAGTAGGCAACATAATTGATGCGTTCTTCAAAATATTCCGAGCCGCCAAAGATGGCCGTCGCGATCGCAAGCAACAGTATGGCGCCGGTGACAAAGGCGCCAATGAGTGTGGGGTTAGCTTTTCGGCTCATGCGGCCTGCTCCTCTTCAAGTCCACGTTTCAGGAAGTTTCTTACAACAAAGTTTTCATGATGGTCGCGCAGGTAGTTTGGGTCGCCTGTCGCAAGCTGAGTCTTGGTGTCCGGGTCCAGGAAGACCGAGTTATTTCCAATCGCAAAGATACTGGCCAGCTCATGCGTAACAATAACCACGGTTGTGCCCAGGCTGTCTCGCAGTTCCATAATAAGATCGTCAAGCAGCTTGGCGCTGATCGGATCCAGGCCGGCAGAAGGTTCATCAAAAAACAGGATGTCCGGGTCCAGTGCCATGGCACGCGCCAATCCGGCACGTTTTTTCATGCCGCCTGATATTTCATTCGGGTAATAGTCTTCAAATCCGGCCAGGCCGACCAGCATAAGTTTGTAGGCGGCGACTTCACGGATCTCTTTATCATTCAGATCGGTATATTGCTTTAATGCCAGGCCGATATTTTCTGCCAGCGTCATCGAACTCCATAACGCGCCGGATTGAAACAAGGTGCCAAACTTGCGCTTGGTGTCTTCTCGCTCTTTATCAGTAGATGCCCAGAATGGCTCGTTATCATAATAGACGTCGCCCTTGGACGGACTCTTTAATCCAATCATCACCTTGAGCATCGTACTCTTGCCGCAGCCGGAACCGCCCATGATAATAAAGATATCACCATGATTGATCGTGTAGTTCAGATTTTTCTGGATCAGGAAATCTCCATAGGTCACAGTTAAATCTTTTACTTCGATATGTGGTTTCGGTTCTTCCATTTATATTCCAAGATTGACGTAGATGACCGTAAGAATTGCGGCGCTGACGACAATTAACACGATACCCATCACCACGGCCTTGGTCGTGCACTGGCCCACGGCCAGCGCGCTATTGCCACAGGCCATGCCCTGCTGGCAGCCAGCCAATGCCACCAGGCTGCCATAAACAATACTTTTAAACAGGCCACCAAACAAACTGTTTAAATGAACCGCATCGACAGTTTGTTTTACGTATTGCAGAAAGGTGACGTCTATCATACTCAAGCCTACGAAAGTGCCGCCGATTATACCAAGCAGGCTGCCATACATGGTGAGCAGCGGCATCATGATGATCAGCGCGATGATGCGTGGTGTGACCAGGAAGTCATAGGGATTCATGCCCATCGTGGTCAATGCGTCGATTTCTTCGTTCACTTTCATGGTGCCAATCTGGGCAGCATAAGATGCACCTGTGCGCCCGGCCATGATAATGGCCGTCATGATCGGTGCCATTTCCCGCACCATCGCAATCGCGACCAGGTCAGCCGTATAAATACCCGCACCGAACAGGTTGAGCTGCATAACGCCAACAAACGCAAAGATCATCCCGATCAGGAAGCTGATTAAACTGACAATCGCCAGCGCCTCGGCGCCAGCCTCCTGGATATACTGCACCAGGTCAGATTTGAGATAGGTGGCCTTGCCTGTGACAAATCGCTTGAAGGAGAGCATCAATTCGCCGGTGAAGGTTATCAGTTGTTTCAGGTCGGCCATTGCTTCCTGGCTAGCTTTGCCTACCTGCTCCAGGAACGGGGTTTTTTTGAAAAACCTCCTTGCGCCCTCTCTTTCCTTGACGGCGAAGGCCAGTGCCTTCAGACGCCTTGCACCCTCGGGCAGGCCGGAATCATCGATTTCGATATTGTTTGCTGTGGCACTGCGTTCGATATCAATCAGTGCCGTTACAAGACCGGTGTCCCAGTCCTTGAGTGATTCAGTGTTGAAGGTCACACGGGCAGATGCGGGGGCTTTTCTGAATGAGTCCAAGACAACGTCCAGGGCAGGAAGGTCCTTCCCCAGTAGCCAATCGCCCCCCAGCGTCAGCGTTAACGTGTTTTCATTGGCGCTCTCGCAGCTCAATGACGCATTCATATACAGAGATTTCCCTAGAGACAAAAATGATATCTAAAAATGTATCATTCCATAATTTACAAAGCACTGCCATTAATAGATATCAATAAAACGCAACAGAACTTTAAAGTGGTTGGAAATGTTAAGTATTCAAGCGGTTACTCAATATAGATACTTATTTATATGAAATTCAAAATATTCACTTGTGTTCTTAATTACTTTTCCTGTCAGAGATGACCAGGAACGAGAACCGATAGCAGGAAAAATATTGGAATTCATACGCTGTTTTAAACTATTATAGCCGGCTGATAGTCATACCCTGTACAACTCAGATAATAGGAAGGAAAAACATGAACTTTGTAAGCAAAGCAAGCAAACTGATTTCTACTCTTTTGGCCTCAGTCGTGATGGCTGCGGGTGCTGTTTCTGTCGCCCAGGCAGACAATCACGGTGAAGGCGCTAAAACCAAGGGAGAAGTTGGCGTTGTTACCTGTAATTACATCAAGGGAACTAAAGTTAACCTGTTAATTCACTCCAGCGCCGGTTTTGATTGTGAATTCAAACACGATGGTGGCATTGCCTATTATGAAGGTGAAGCCGGTATCGGCCTGGGTCTTGACCTGCAGTGGACCGAAACCTCTACCATGTCTTACTCGGTATTGGCTTCCACTGATGCCAAGCTGGACTGGGATACCGCTCTGAACGGTACTTATACCGGTGGTAAAGCGTCTGCTTCATTGGGTGTGGGTGTCGGTGCAGCTGTGCTGGTTGGTGGTAGTGCTGACAGCGTCGGCCTGGTACCGCTGGCTATCGAAGGCACGACCGGAGCTGGCGCAAGCGCAGGCGTTGGTTACCTGACCCTGAAAAATAAATAAATTTTAGCTTTGCAAATAACCCCTTGCGTTCTAAACGTGAGGGGTTTTTTTATGCCTGCTGAAAACCTATTTCTGCTTGAGTAAAGTCGATATAGCAATGTAATGGTGACTTCATTGCGAAAGTGGCATAATTCTTCAGAGTAATTCGCTGCAAGTTGATGTCAATCAATTTGCAGATTGAATCTTACGTGCAATCTATCAGGACTACAGTTACACAATTCTTAAATCAGGAAATTAGAAACAATGAGTAAATCAAAGACATCCAAAATTGCGATTTTGACCCTGTCAGCCATGTTTACAGCTGTTGCAGGTATGAATACCGCCTCTGCTGGTGGTATTGGCGCGGGTACCTATGCCTATCCGCAAAAGGGCCAGTCCGAAGAACAGGTCAGTAAAGATAAAATGTACTGTCACAACTGGGCCGTGACCGAAACGGGTTTTGACCCAATGCGCCCACCACCGGCGCCACAATCTTATGGCTACTCTTCAGCGCCTCCTCCTTCCAGTGGATTTTTCGGATCCGGTGAAACTGGTGAAGGCGGCGTAGTAAAAGACGCGGCTGGCGGTGCCGCACTGGGCGCAATCGGCGGTGCTATTGCCGGTGACGCAGGTACCGGTGCGGCAATCGGTGCATTAGCCGGTGGTCTGTTCGGTGGCATCAAGCGTTCCAACAGAAAATCTGAAGAAGCGCAGTGGCAAGCACAGCAGCAACAACAGCAGCAACAACAGCAGATGGCCTACCAACAGCAGGTGCAGCAGATGACCAATGCCTACAGCAAGGCCTACGGTGTTTGCATGTCATCGCGCGGCTACAGCGTCCAGTAATTGATTAGCAGGAGTTAGGAAGCAATGAACATGAAACACTATTTTGTAAAAGCGATGTTGGCCAGCCTGGTGCTTGTTAGCGGCAATGCCTTAGCTGACACGACCAAGTACAACGGCACGATTATTGGCACACCAATTAAGGCTTTGATGCCTTTGGGTAATGGCGACGGTGTCGTACTGACCCAGTTTGCCGGTATTGTCTCTCTTTCTGAGAACCCACCTAGCCTGGGCAGCATAAACTGTGTCGGTATGGGTTTGCAGAATGTAGAGAATAAAACAAATGCAGACTTTTACTGCAACATTAAACAGTCTGATGCAGACAGTATTGATATTAAAGGCACTGTCAAGGATACCGGTGCTGATTCTGGCGGTAAGTTCAAGGTTATAGGCGGCAGCGGTAAATGGGCCAGCGCCAGTGGTAAAGGTGAGTTTGTGCGTGTTGAAAAAGGCGAAACGGCAAACAAGACGCATATTAAGATGGAAATCAAAACGCCTTAATACTGCTGAATAAGCAATACTGTTAAAATGCCGGGACTGTTTTCAGTTTCGGCATTTTTTATGGGGGAAAGACAATGAGCGCAGAGGGGTTGTGGACGATTCAGCTTTCTGAAACCGAAGAGTTCTATGAACAGATGCAAGTCGGTGAACAGGTCAACCGTGGCGGCAACCTGGTATTGATTAATGGGCAGGTGCTTGGTGGTGGCATATCCTATTTTTACACCGGTATCTACGTAGAAGAAGGTGACAGTATTTCAATGAAGGTTAAATGTAAGCGCTACAACGATCTTACTGCTGGCGTATTCGGCGATTATGATGAAGCCAGTTTTTCACTGTCAGGCACTATTGCCGATGAGAAGATGAAACTGCATGGATTCCTGGAAGAAGATAAAAACAAAATGGTCTATATCGAGGCGGAAAAGAAAGCCGATATTTTTTCCTAGGGAGTTATCTTCAGATCAAACCCGTACTTGTTTATTCTTAGCCCGAGTTCCTGAAACCATTCTTCTGGCAGTGGGCTAATGTCTGTACCTTCCGGCTGGTGCGATTCCCTCGCGACGCCATATAGCAAGATGCCTTTGATGGGTATGTTTTTTTGTTCCACGGCTTCAAGCAGTTTGAGATAGGCCTTCAGTTCTGATTCGGCAGGCGGCTTGTTTTTATAGGCGAAGAAACAGCTTTGAATCCAGGTCGGACAAATTTCCGCTGCTATCTTCAATCGTCTGAGCATGGACACACTGGAACCACGTGCGTTATTAATCCTGGCAATGCCTGTTGGTGTGGCACTATCGATCTTGAACCACATCTCGCCATTGATCTTTGCGAGTTTTCGAAGGCCACGCTGGACATGGTCCTTGTTGACCATGCTACCGTTACTGATCAGCACACACTTGATATCTCCGAGCAGCCCATATTCTTTCAGGACCAGTTCAATCAGGTTAACGACCTGGTGAAATTCATTAGCCGTGGTCGGTTCGCCGTTACCGGATATGGCTATATCCCGAATGACCCTGAGTTCTTCCGGTATCTCTTCTTTTTCATAGAAGCTGCCATGAACAACATCGGCCAGAAAACCGCGCAGCTCTCTGCCGAGCAGTTCGAAGTTAACTTGCGGGGCGCTGCCGCGAATCAGGTCAGGCACCTGGCAATAAACACAGCGCCAGTTACAGGCACTATTGATATTCAGGTTAACGCCTATCGATAGTCCGCCGGAGCGTCGTGATAACACCGGGTAGATATACGTCAGGCCAGCACTGTTACGATTATGATCGGCTACGGTTAGCATAAATGGATTTTATATCATTAATAGAAAGTCATTCTATAGACAGTCGTTGAGCAGATTTATTCGCGGGGGACATCATTTTTTTTACAACAGAAGTTACTTGTTGAATATGAAATCCTTGCCATAAAGGAAATTTACTTTTTCCAACAGCTTTGGATCAAGGGGCTCGCTATTTCCCTGTAAATGTTGTTGCAGGAATAGTTCGGCAATAGCGAAGAAAGTAATGCGGTTTTCCAGTCTACTCAGGTTATGGCCTTCATCAGGAAAAGAGATATGCGTAACGGGAAGGTTGTTACGTTGTTTGAGCTTTTCCACGTACTCGCCAATGCTGTGATGGTCGACACGAGGATCATGAATGCCTTCAGCAATCAGCAAAGGTGTATTTATGTTATCTGTATGGCTTAACGGAGATTGAGCCAGCAGTGCTGTCCTGCCCGCGTCTGTTTCCGGATTACCCACGCGCTGGTGAAACATTTCTTTCTGCGATTGCCACTGTGGGGGAATAGACTCGATCAGTTTTACCAGGTTGGTTGGGCCGAATAGATCAATGGCGCAGCGGTAATCATCTGGATAGCGGCTGCAGAGCATCAGCGCTGCATAACCGCCGTAGCTGGTGCCCATCAGGCCAATACGATCCGGGTCAAC
>CAJIBF010000086.1_pt1 | contig 11360 bp, 15 predicted proteins | sample 9199291 | NCBI WGS metagenome assembly CAJIBF01 (sample SAMEA7708293, study PRJEB35096) | sediment metagenome | biome: marine neritic benthic zone biome [ENVO:01000025]; feature: sediment [ENVO:00002007]; material: shallow marine sediment [ENVO:03000034] sea grass bed [ENVO_01000059] ...
CATCATAACCTTTACCTGAAAACAGAAAGTTTATTGTAAGCATATGGAAATGGTCTTGCATCGATTTATTCATTCAGATCGCCCCAGCGTTGCTGACAAACACATACCGCCGCGACCACGGCAGTCTCTGCGCGCAGTGTGCGCGGTCCAAACCGTAAAGGTAAGAATTGCCGCTCCTGTGCCAGTAGCAACTCAGTTTCACTGAAACCGCCCTCGGGGCCAATCAATAAACTGATCGAGTCTGGCTGCTGTTCAATATCATTGAACGCTGTTTCACCAGCAGGCTGCAGGATAAGCTGCAATGAAGCCGGATAATCTGCAAGAAATTCACTGAATGCCAGTGGCTGTTCGAGCCGCGCCAGTCGCGTACGACCACTCTGTTCTGTCGCGTGGATGATTATCTTTCGCCAGTGCGTCATCTTGTTGTCCTGGCGCTGCAATTTAACGTTACTCAACTCGGAAAGTACCGGCACAATACGGGTTACGCCCAGCTCAACCGCTTTTTGAATGGAATAATCCATATGCTGGCCACGGGAAATACCGATGCCCAAACAAATCTGCAGCGCTGATTCACGACCCGCCTTTAAACGTTGTGAAACAGCAAGCAGGCCATCACGACGCGAGAGTTCAACTATACTGGCGGCATATTCATATTCCCCGTTGTTGAATAAACGCAGCTTATCACCGCGCCGCATACGCAACACATGTGCAAGGTAGTGTGCCTGCTCCTGGTCCAGCCTGATCTCGCGGTCACATTCCAGTGCCTGCTCAACGTAAAGCCGGGAAACGCGCATCCGTGTCAGGCCGTGGCCAGCTCTATACCTTGCAGCGCCGTGTTCAGTACATGTGCGATCTCGTCTTCATTGATCACATAAGGCGGCATCAGGTAAATCACATTACCGAGGGGACGAAGCAGGACGCCGTTCTTCAGTGCATGTTGATAAACCTGTAAACCACGACGTTCCTGCCAGGGGAAAGGTTCGCGCGTCTTCTTATCTGCGACCATCTCCATTGCCAGTATCATTCCATGCTGACGTACTTCGGCAACATGTGGATGTTCAGCAATGGGCTGGGCACATTCGGCCATGCAGGCCGAGAGCCGTTTGTTATTCTCCAGGACGTCATTGTCGCGAAACAGATCCAGAGATGCGTTTGCTACAGCGCAGGCAATCGGATTACCGGTATAACTATGCGAATGAAGAAAGGCGGTCAAATTCGCATAGTCATCATAAAATGCGGAGTAGACCTCGTCATTGGTTAACGTGACAGATAAAGGCAAGTATCCTGCCGTCAGGCCTTTCGACAGGCACATAAAGTCCGGCGCTATATCTGCCTGTTCGCAGGCAAACAGAGTACCGGTACGACCGAAGCCGACCGCTATCTCATCAGCAATAATATGCACCTGGTAACGATCGCAGGCTTCGCGTAACAGTGATAAATAAACCGGGTGATACATACGCATATTGCCCGCACACTGCACCAGCGGTTCCAGCACGACGGCGGCTACTTCATCGGCATGCTGTTCCAGCAGCTGTTCCATACCGGAAAACATTTTCCTGGTATGCGATTCCCAGGACTCACCCGCTTCCCGGTTATAGCAGTCCGGACCTGGTGCCACCAGGGTATCCATCATTAACGGCCCGTAGGTTTCCTTGTACAAGGCAACATTTCCAACCGCCAGTGCCCCGAGCGTTTCACCATGGTAGCTGTTCTCAAGCGTTATAAAGCGCTTTTTTTCCGGCTTACCGCGATTCAGCCAGTAATGGAAGCTCATCTTTAATGCGACTTCTATTGCAGATGAACCATTGTCGGCATAGAAACACCGGCTTAATCCCGCAGGTGTTAACTGCACGAGTCTTTCCGAAAGTGTTACAACCGGCTCATGCGTGAAGCCCGCGAGTATGACATGCTCAAGTTGTTCAAGCTGTTCGTGTATCGCATTATTTATATAAGGATGCGAATGACCAAACAGGTTTACCCACCATGAGCTGATCGCATCGATATAGCGGTTTCCGTCAAAGTCCTCCAGGTAAACGCCTTTCCCTCGCCTGACAGGAATCAGCGGCAGGGTCTCATGATCCTTCATCTGGGTACAGGGATGCCATAAGACTGAAAGATCGCGTTCGATAAAATTCTGTTCCATAGCAGCTCGATTATTATTCATTAACGCATCTGGTATTATGCGAGCAAGTATACCTGATTAAAACAGCGCACTATGAAACAAGCTAAATTTAATATTGGCCAGATTATTCATCATCGCCGCTTTGATTACCGGGGCGTGATTTTTGATGTCGACCCTGTCTTCAGCGGCACAGATGAGTGGTATGAAGCCGTAGCCAAATCCAGACCGCCGAAAAATGAACCCTGGTATCACGTACTTGTCGACAAGGCATCACATGAAACCTATGTCGCAGAACAAAACCTGGAAACAAGCGACTATATCGAACCGATTAAACATCCGCTGGTCAGTCATTACTTTGATGATTTGTATGAAGGCCGTTATTTTTCCAATTCAACCAGTAACTAGGCATGATCAGGACTATCAAAATTTATTTCGAGGAACTGCTTAGCATTGATGCAGCAAACGAGCAGAGCCAGCACAAAACACTGGAGCTTGCTACTGCCGTATTAATGATCGAAATAAGTCTGGCTGACAATCACATTGATGCTCGGGAAAGACAGGCAATACGTCAACAGCTAATGGAAAATTTTGCTGTTGATGAGCAAGAGATTGACGAACTCATTTCAATGGCTGAAAAAGAAGTCGATCATTCTGTTTCACTCTATGAGTTCACGCGCCTGTTGACTGACAGACTGTCTATGGAAGAGCGTGTGGAGGTTATAAGAAACCTGTGGCGTATTGCCTATGCCGATTCAGTGCTGGATAAGTACGAAGAGTACTATATTCGTAAAGTAGCTGACCTGTTGTACGTTTCACATGCCGACTATATTAAAAGCAAACTGGACAGCGCTAGCTAGCTTCAGCGCGACCAAGTATAGAATTAATCAGCTGATCTTCCAGTTCAATTCGTGTAGACAGTTCTTCGCCCAGCAGCGACAAGTCCTGCTGTAACTGGCTTAAGTCCTTGCTGCTGTTTTCCGGGTTGTACTTCTCATCGAATGCCAGTGCCACTTCTGTCGTTCGTTCTATCCTCGGGTAGATCTGAACAGCAAGCTCTGACACCGCTTTTCGTCTTTCCTTACCCTCGGCTATTCGCTGATAGAGACCAAAATGGCCGGCAGCAATATAATCGACAAGCACCTGAACAAATTCTTCCAGATCGCCGGCCGGTTCTGAAACGGTTTCTTTGTCTTCCGCAGATACCTGTAACAATAGTGAGAAAAGCTGGTTTCTTTCCTTGAGCATATGCTCTATTAATGCCTGACTGCCGCTGCGCCTCTCCTCAACAGCTTCCACTTGTTCTGTCATTCATACACCCGTTTATTATATTTTGTTTAAATCGTAAAAATGATATTACGCCGTTGATAGCCTGCCTGGCTAACTATCCTCATTCTAACAGCTAATTTCAATTCACAGTAATGTTACCTTAAGGACCAGTAATTTTACTCAACTTAAGCACTAAACAGAGTTGGATAAGTTGATGAAATACAGCTAAATAATAGTGGCAGGCCCGGGAATTCACAGGGTAATTACAGATAGTCCAGTGTTCGATCCAGTGAACAGGTAAAACACAAGTTTCAGCAATCATGAACTTCACATTATTAATCTATGAAAATGCTATATTTTTTATTTATCCGATCGGATAAACTCGGTGCGGTACTTAATATTAGAGATGTGTACAGCTGGATCGCGAGAATAGCCTCCGAATTTTTGCATTACAATTACGCCTTTTAAGCCTATAAATACATAACAAGCAAGCTTCTAAGAAACAATGGAAATACCTGGTTACCGTATTCAGAAAGAGATTGGCCGAGGAGGTATGGCTACAGTCTACCTGGCCACTCAGGAATCACTGAACCGTTCTGTCGTTCTCAAGATACTGGACCAGGTCAAGCGCAGTGAATCGGAAGACATGACCCAGCGCTTTCTTGATGAAGGTCGCATCATTGCCTCTCTGCACCATCCCAATATTGTTACCATCTATGATATAGGTCTGGCGGGTGATGATCTTTATATCTCGATGGAATATGTCGAGGGTGGTGATCTCAAGCAGCGTTTACTCGACCCGATGCTGCCTGAAACGGCGCTGGATATAACGGCAAAAATTGCCTCGGCTCTGGCCAGTGCCCATAGTCATAATGTTATCCATCGTGACGTCAAGCCAGCCAATATTTTATTCCGGAATGAAAAGACACCGCTATTAACCGACTTTGGCATTGCCAAACAAACCGACCACGATCAGGATTTAACATCGACCGGTATATTTCTTGGCAGTCCAAACTATGTCAGCCCGGAACAGGCCGATGGCCGCAGGGTAGACGGACGTTCCGATATCTACAGTCTGGGATGTATCTTTTATGAAATGCTAACGGGCTACAAGCCCTACCATTCCAATTCGGTCATTGACATCGTCATAAAGCATAAGTCGTCACCGGTACCGAATTTGCCTTCATCACTCACAAAATACCAGGCCTTACTAAACCGTATGATGGCAAAGAATCTCAGCGACCGCTTCAGCACCGCTGATGAAATGATTATGGAAATTGAGAAGCTACAGGTCAAATCAAAGCTAACCGATCTGGATATTACCGGTGTCGGCAAAACGACTGTTACAAAGAAAAAGAAGACGGCAATCCTGACAGTGCTGCTGTTACTGTCGGCTGCTTTTTTCTTCGGCCTGCAGTTTGTTGAAATTCGCATAAAACGCGATACCTTCGATGTCGGACGAGCATCAACCAATACGGTATTGCAATCAACTGCGGTTACGAGTGGCGCAAACCTTGCTGAACAGACACTGGAGAACATACAGACATCGGATGCAGAGCCGCAAACGGGCGAGCAGACCGATATCGTCCCCGCACAGCCTGTTTCTGCAGAGATATTACAGGCCCTGGAGTGGCTGGGTAGTCAAAGTCTGGATGAATATAAACTGACCTATCCGCCCAAGGATAATGCTTACTACTATTTTTCCAGACTGCTTGAATTACAGCCGGACAATGCCAATGCTTACAAAGGTATCCTGGCTATAGCAGAACGTTATGCCATTCTGGCCGAACGCTCGCTGGCAAATAATGAGCTGGATAAAACTCAGTCATATATAGAACTGGGGTTGCAAATCAATCCCAAAAACCAGGCCTTGTTATCTTTGCAATCGCTGCTAAAGAAAAATAATCGGGGCTTGTGGGCTACGTTAAAATCACTCTTTTAGTTGCTAGTCGAGTGTTTGTTTAGCTTTTTCGGTTCTGGATTCTTCCCACTCGGAGATCATTTCACGCAGCCTGTCTGCCATTTCCTTTTCTTCCTCCGCAACTTCATCGCTTAGTCCGGTTCTTTGTCTTTGTAACTCATCAATCACGGCGTCAGCTGTGGCGGCCTGTTCTTCCTCTTCAACAAGCTGTGATAGCTGTTCATCAATCTCATCGGTGGAAAATTTCTGCTTGAGCTGCTTGGCCCTGACCAGTTTTTCCTTTGCGGATTGACGATCCTGTTCGGCGAGAATAAAGGCCTGTTTGCGCATCCCTCTGCGCACATCATCAGCCAGCTTAATGGCGGTATCATCAACCAGTCTGCCTTTATCAAATACCAGCACGCGCGGACCGCCTGCTTCGCTGCGATACCAGGCCGGTGGCTTGCCGGACAACTGCGTCGTACCGGTATCAGGTTCCACCCACTGATACATGCGTGCAAACGTGTAACTGCTGCACAGCATAAGTAGTACCAGCATTAGGGCTCGAAGCATCATGATTTTTACCGATAATAGTGTAATCATAGCAGTATCTTGAACGCTATTCTTAATGTCAATGCTAAAAATCATATCCGGCGGTCAAACCGGCGTTGACCGGGCGGCACTCGACGCGGCGATAAACAAGCAGCTCGAACATGGCGGCTGGTGCCCGAGAGGCCGGCTGGCAGAGGATGGCTATATCAATGATAAATATAAACTGCAACAAACACGCTCTGCAAATTATTCAGTCCGGACTCGAAAAAACGTTGAAATTGCGGACGGCACACTGATCATTTATCAAAGACAACTATCAGGCGGTAGTCGACTTACCCGGGATATTGCTGAACAACTGAACAAACCCTGTTTACTAATCGATGTTAAAAGTGAATTTTGCGTAGAGCAAATTTGCAAGTGGCTAAGTAACTACAGTATCGCTACGCTCAACATTGCCGGACCGCGCGCCAGTAATAAACCGGAAATCTATGAACAATCCAGGCAGATAATTGAGCGCTTAATTGAAGCTTATTGTTGTGAGTGAATTCTGTATCTCAAGCTTCAATACAGGCCAGATAGGCGTCCTCGATCGAGGCTGCCGAATAGGTATCACAACAGGATTGCGGTGAACCTGAAAACCTGATTTCGCCTCCATGCAATATGATAATCCGATCGCACAGGCTTTCCACGTCATTGAGCAAGTGAGTGCTAAAGAACAGGGTCTTACCCGTTTTTTTCATCGACAACAGGTGCTGCTTCAGGTAGGAACGTGCCTTCGGGTCAAGACCACTCATCGGTTCATCCAGAATATACAAGGGTCGTTGGCTGATGAAACAACTGGCCAGACCCAGTTTCTGCGCCATGCCCTTGGAGTATTTTCTTACTGACTTGTTCAGGGCCGACAAATCGAGATCGAGCACTTTAAAGATGGTTTCAATCTCCTCGTCGTTTAGCGAGACATCGTTTAGCTCTGCCATATATGACAGAAAATCACGTCCTGTCAGGTAATGGGGCGGTAAGAATTTTTCCGGCAAAAACACCAGCGCTTCGCGAGCCATCGTGTCTCGGTGCTTGCGACCAAATATCTCGATCGAGCCGCTATCAATGGATATAAAGTCCAGGATGGACTTGATCAATGTCGTTTTACCCGCACCATTGATCCCCACCAGGCCGATATATTCACCACTATCGACAGTCAGATTGATATCACGCAGGATCACATTATCTTCATAACGCTGATTAAGCCCATCAATCTTTATAGCGACTTCTGTCATAAATACTCTGTTTTATAGACTTCTGATTAACTCGTATACATTTGCAGATTATAAGTGAACAGGCTCATCAAGATGTATACCTGTCCTGCTCTTCATTCGTTACATTTCATTACATAAGAATCATACATCTTTGCCAATAAAAAATGCCCGCATATAGCGGGCATTTAAAAATACACTATTGGTAACTCTAGTATACAAATACCGGCGGGCAATCCTGAAAATCGTCGAAGATATCATAGATATCTGTCGCGGCTCCGGTACCGGCTGCGTTAGCGGGGCCAGTTGCTGTGTTTGCCGTTGTGCAACCCGCAACCTGCGAGACAAATTCTACACCGTCAAACGTGGTGCCACCGCCGGTTGCTGTGGCCGGCACGGTCAATCGAAGTACACCGGTGTTCGGCAGACCATCGTCGACCTTCACATCGAGTTCCCGGGCAATAGCGACCGGAACATTACGTCCCATGTGCAGGTTAAGTCGAATGGCTGCAGTACCGGAAAAACCGGCGTTACGAGTCAGTATTAAAGGTCCATTAAATGCGTTAAACGGACTAACCTGGTTGGCCGAATAGGCCGCTTCACTGGCAGGTACGGCAGTAGCCGGGGTAAAACCACCGGCGAGGAACTGGGCTCTGGCCAACTGTTCCCAAACAGCGGCCGCTTCTTCCAAAGTGTTATCCAGCTGTCCGTTACCGTCGGTAGTCGATGCCGCAGCAGGAAGGTTGATGGTAACGCCAATCGCCTGGCTTGCATTAGCGGCGATAAAGTCGCCCGGTACCTGACGATAGCGGTCGATGAAGCCGTAATAGGCGGCCTGGATGCCAGAGTTCTGATCAGCAAGGTTGCGAACACGGGCACTGTTAATCAATTCTTGTCCTTTCAGGATACCGCCAAGCAGTAAACCAATGATTACAAGTACAATGGCTATTTCGACGAGGGTAAATCCCTTCTGTTTTGTTATATTCATTTTTGTCTCTCCAACAAGCGTATTGTGCTTGATATTATGCATGCATAAGACTTGCCAGTTTTTCAAGTTATTGATTTATAATGTTTTAGTGGTATTTACTTAAAGTAATTTATAAGTATTTTTGATGAGATATCAACAATTTGTTGAAATATCGACGATCTGGTTGTGATAGCTATCGTGCTTATTCGGCAACTATCTCAATTGCTTTTCAGCGTCAGAGCCTCAATTATGCAGGGTGAAAAACGGGAATAGACGACTGATAATCACTAAATGACGTTTATAAAGACAAGCAGCCTGGTAAAGCTCATTATTCTACTCGGCGTATTTATACTCTTCCTGTCCGGTTCTATCGATCTGGTTAAATTCAGTCTGACTGAACTACCTTTTTTTGAAATAAACAGTCGCATGCTGAATGAAGCAGGGTATCTGCAGCGCGTCTTCGAACAGCTGGTGTTATCCACCGAGTTTCTGCTAATGCTGGCAGCAGGTACTATTGTTTGCTGTATCGTCCCGTTTCTGCCGCCATTAAAAGGCTTTGTTCTCAGCCTGGCTGCTACCCTCATTACCCTGTTGCTATCACGCTTTAGCTATCAAGACACGATTCTTCCAATCGAGTTTGTCATCTTAACCCTGGTCATTCTGTACATACTTAATGTACTCATCAGTTATATCTTCGAGATCAAGGCCAGACAAAAACTCATTGCCACGTTCGGTCACTATATTCCTCCACACCTTGTAAAAGAGCTGAGTACCGATCCGGATAAACTGTCACTCGATGGTGAATGGAAAGTTATGACCGTATTTTTCTGCGACCTGCAGGACTTTACCGGTGTCTCGGAACAGCTTAATCCAAAACAGTTAAATATGTTATTGAATGAATATTTTACCGTGATGACCGAGATCATCTTTCGTCATGAAGGCACGATAGACAAGTATATTGGCGATGCGATCATGGCTTTCTGGAACGCACCCCTCTCTCAGCCGCAACACGCACAGCGCGCTGTTGAATCTGCGCTGGAGATGGACAAGGCCATTCAGGATCTGGCAAAAACATTTGTTGCGCGCGGTTGGCCTGGTCCCAGCATGGGCATCGGCATTAATACTGGCCGTGCCCACGTTGGTAATCTGGGGTCTGAGTACCGGGTCAACTATACCGCTATTGGCGATGCCGTGAACCTGGCATCAAGGCTTGAAACCCTGACCCGCACCTACCGCGTTCCCATCATTATCAGTGAAGACTCTATGAGAGAATTAACCGGCATCACCTGCCGTGAGATCGATCTCGTGCAGGTTAAAGGCAGAAAGCACCAGACACGTATATATCAACCGTTATGTCATGATGCCGAACTTACCGGGACGTTAAAAGAGAAGCTGATACTGCATGAGCAAGCACTGGAACTCTATTATGCCGGCAAACTTGAAAATGCCGGTCGCTTATTCAAAGAGCTTTATCAACAGGACAGGAATGACAAGTACTATAAGGTAATGGTAAAACGCATTATCGAGATGAATTCGAAGTAGCCGATTGTTTTTTAACGCGCTGCTCGATCTCCTCCAGTCGTTCACTCAGAAAACGCTGTTGCTGAACATCCTCCAGCTCCCCGCTCTCAAGCAAACCGCCGATCAGTATCTTGGCTGCTTCCAGTTCACCCATATCTTCGAGTACAAAAAACTCCATCTGTTTGGCCCAGTTCGGAACATTATCTGCTACGGCATGTTTACGCAGTAGCCTGGCACACTGCGCCGCCAGGGCCAGATCTTTTATCCTGTGTTTGGCGATATAAACCGCGTGCGCCATCGCTGGCCAGCGTTGATTAGGAGCCTGCAGAAACTTTTGCTGAATGAACTGGATCATCTGCCGCTGTTTTTCCGGTACCGGAACCTCTGCATAGAATCGCGCTGCGGCAAGCAGCGGATATTCGGTTTCCGGATCTAGCAGCAGTATCAGGTTCAGCCATTCTATAACGCGCGTATAGTTAAGTTCTTTTAACGACAGGCTGATTCCGGGCTGATTGTCAAAGGCCTGTAGCCAGAGCATGATCAGTTTTGCAGCGGTTATGTTGTCATCCAGACTCACAAAGCGAATGGCATTGGCAGCCGGCGGACTGGCAAGCTCGATCTTTTTGGCCGATATCGTCCAGCTGGAACCATGCCACAGGCACTGAATCAGTAAACTGGCAGCCAAAACAGATAAAATTATCTTTGGTACGTGGGTGACAGGTCGGGTTTCAGTAAAGATGGCTTTCATCTTGTCACATCACAATTCCTTTCGGTATAGATCAAACAGCGCCGCTGACGAAAGCAGGAATAAATAAATAAAAGTCTGAACCAGAACCGGTAATATATTTTCAACGCTTTGCATTCCGTATACCAGCCAGTCGGTTTCAGTGAAACGATAAAGATCCGGGATCAGGTAGGCCAGCGCATCTATAGTCATGCTAATAAACTGGTGGCCAATGCTGTTTGATGCAATCAATGGCGCCTGGCTGATTAACTGTATTACCTCAATGGAACGGGCAAGAATATAAAAGCCTACAACGAACGTGAATGACAGCGTAATGCTGTTCAAGGTGAACAGGCATAAAAGGCTTAATGCGACTATCAATAACAGTTCACAAAACAATGAAAGCGTCCAGTAAATAACGTTGCTTTCCTGCGTATAAACCAGCAGGCAACACATAACGCAGATCGAGACCAGCAATGAAATAATCGCATAACCACTGAATTTCCCGGCGAAATAGGATGCCCTGGTAATAGGATGGGAAAGAATCAGTTCGAAGCCCTTATCGTTGAACTCTCTCAACATGCTGGTTATTACAAACAGACTGATAGCGAAAACGGCGAATAATCTTAAACTGTAAGCCAGTATCGAAATTTGTATTACCACGCTCTCGGTAATCGCGAGTTCTCCGACAAAAACAGAAACAAAAAAGAACAGGAGCAATCCGGCCACGATCAACAGCAGAAACCGGTCTCGCAGTGCTTCGAGCAGTGAATATCGGGCAATGGTTAGTAATCTATTCTGTCCTGACATATCCAAAACTAATCTTTGTCGTTGATTTATACTACGCTAATATAGCAAAAACAGCGCCTGTCCTGCAGAGAATGGCTTTCATAAAAAAACTGCTGAGCAATAAAGAAACTTTCATCCTGATAATGTTACTTGCAACTCTGCACGTTTCTATCTGGTTTGACTTTGGAAGTCTGATTTCTAAATCGTTCATGTTAAGTCACCTTGGCATGTTTTTGCTTTGGCAGCCAGTATGGCGAGGCGACGAAAAG
>CAJIBF010000078.1_pt1 | contig 11324 bp, 8 predicted proteins | sample 9199291 | NCBI WGS metagenome assembly CAJIBF01 (sample SAMEA7708293, study PRJEB35096) | sediment metagenome | biome: marine neritic benthic zone biome [ENVO:01000025]; feature: sediment [ENVO:00002007]; material: shallow marine sediment [ENVO:03000034] sea grass bed [ENVO_01000059] ...
CACAAATCGGTGAGAGGCTCTAATCCGGATGCGGCCCTGTACTGGTTCACACGTATGATTGATGGTGGCTGTGATCCTTTTTATATTGCGAGGCGCGTTGTCAGGATGGCATCGGAAGACATTGGTAATGCCGATCCACGCGGGATTAGACTGGCATTGGATGCGTGGGAAACACAGGAAAGGCTGGGTTCGCCTGAAGGTGAACTGGCCATCGCCCAGGCCATTGTTTATTTATCCTGTGCGGCTAAAAGCAATGCCGTCTATAGCGCGTATAAAAATGCGATGCAGGACGCGAAGCAATCGGGTTCCAGGGAGGTGCCACTGCATCTGCGCAATGCCCCGACTAAATTGATGAAGTCCCTCGACTATGGCAAGGATTACCGCTACGCGCATAACGAAAATAATGGCTATGCCGCCGGAGAGCATTATTTCCCTGAAGATATGGAATCAAGAGAGTATTATCATCCGGTAAAACGGGGGCTGGAGATAAAGATTGCAGAAAAACTATCCGCGCTCAGGGAAATGGATAAAAAAGCAAAACAATCCAAGAATTAAATCATGTTACAACTCGTATCCATCGCCATTGGCGGCGCCGTAGGAGCACTTTGTCGTTATGGCATGTCAAACGGCATTTACCTGCTATTAGGGCGCGGCTTTCCCTACGGGACACTCTCGGTCAATGTGCTGGGCTCACTGATTATGGGCACAGTATATGTGATGATGGTTGAGCGCATGGATGTCAGTCCGGAACTGCGAGCGGGCATTACAATCGGCCTGTTAGGCGCGTTTACGACGTTTTCTACTTTCTCAATCGAAACACTCAACCTGCTTGAAGACGGCGAATCACTCAAGGCGGGGTTGAATGTTGTATTGAGTGTCACACTTTGTGTGTTCGGTTGCTGGTTGGGTATGATCCTGGGGAGGCAGTTATGAGTGTCACCGATATCATTATGGTGCGAATCTATTTACACGAGGCAAAAGCGAATCTGAACGAGCTTATAGCGTTTCTGCACGATGACAGTAAGGTAAAGGGTGTCACAGTCTTTCGTGGTATTAGCGGTTTTGGCAGTTCCGGCGAAATTCATTCATCAAAACTGCTGGATATGTCACTTGATTTGCCGGTCGTCGTGGAGTTCTTTGATGAGCCGGACACAATCCATCCTATCCTTGAGCAATTAAAAGAAAAAATAAAACCCGGCCACATGGTTCACTGGCCTGCAAAGATAAATCTATAAAAAGGAAAGCAGCAAGATGTTAGACCCGCATTTACTAAGAAATGATCTTGATGGTGTTGCCAGTGCAATAAGCAAACGCGGCATGAAGCTTGATGTGGATTCCATCAGGGATCTCGAAGAGCAACGTAAATCCATACAGGTCAGGACTGAAGAACTGCAGGCATTGCGCAACACGAAATCCAAAGAGATCGGCAAGATCAAAGGGCAGGGCGGTGATGCTCAGCCAATACTGGATGAGGTCGCCAGGATAAAACAGCAACTCGAGGACAGTGCCGAGGAACTGGATAATATCCAGGCGGCATTAAACGATATCGTTGTCGGTATTCCGAATGTGCCGCACGAATCCGTGCCTGAAGGTAATACCGAGGATGATAACGAAGAGATACGCAAGTGGGGTGAACCGCGGTCATACGACTTTGAACCTAAAGACCATGTCGATCTCGGAGAAGGACTTGGGCAGATCGATTTTGAACTGGGTAGCAAGATTACCAGTTCGCGATTTGTCGTCATGCAGGGTGACATCGCCCGACTGCATCGTGCCCTGATCCAGTTTATGCTGGATACGCACACGACTGAACATGGCTACATTGAGGTTAACGTTCCATACCTCGTCAATGCAGATAGCTGCATGGGCACCGGGCAACTACCGAAGTTTGAAGAAGACCTGTTCCATATCAAGGAACACGGTTTCTATCTGGTGCCAACCGCTGAAGTACCGGTGACCAACATTGCCCGCGATGAAATTATCCATAGCGATCAAATGCCAATGCGCTTTGTTTGTCATTCTCCCTGTTTTCGTAGTGAGGCCGGTTCCTACGGCAAAGACACCCGCGGCATGATCCGGCAACATCAGTTTGAAAAGGTTGAACTCGTGCAGCTGGTCAAGCCTGAGACTTCCTACGATACGCTCGAGGAGTTGACCGGTCATGCGGAAAAGATCCTGCAGAAACTCGAATTACCTTATCGCGTTGTGGCACTGTGTGGCGGCGATCTCGGTTTCTCAGCTGCCAAAACCTATGACATCGAGGTGTGGCTGCCGGGGCAGCAAAAATACCGCGAGATATCATCCTGCAGTAACTTCGAGGCCTTCCAGGCCCGCCGTATGAAGGCGCGCTGGCGCAATCCTGAAACGAACAAACCGGAACTGCTGCATACATTGAACGGATCAGGTCTGGCTGTAGGTCGCGCTTTGATTGCCGTGATGGAAAACTATCAGGATAAAGATGGCAACATTACGATACCTGCGGCATTGCGGCCCTATATGAATAATCAGGTAAAGATAGAAAAGTAAGTATTACTAAGCCTTACGACCGGATTTTCCATACAAAGCGCGCAATTCGTCCTTGGCTTGCTCGAGTATCTCTTTTTGTTCATCTTGTAGCTGACTGCCTGCGCGGTTGATATAAAACGTCAGCATCGACATCGCCGATCGGTAAGGTTCTGATTTGCGCTGTGTGCTTTCCTCAGCAGATTTTTTTAAAGACCGGGCAATACGTTTCGGATCAGTAAAGGTAAATACACCTTCTTCAAGTTCCAGGGCATGGCTATGCTCTGTAACGTTTTTCGACCAATTATGTGCATCCTTATTTTTCATTACTGTAAAAAAAAGCGCTCTATAAGAGCGCTTTGATTAAGAGTAAGTTGTTTCTATAGTATTTCTTTTAACACCGCGTCCAGGCTTTCCTTTGCATCACCGAAGTACATACGCGTATTTTCTTTAAAGAACAGCGGGTTTTGCACACCGGCATAGCCAGTTGCCATACTGCGCTTCAACACGATCGTGGTTGTCCCTTTCCAGCATTCGAGTACCGGCATGCCGGCGATCGGGCTATTAGGATCTTCCTGTGCGGATGGGTTAACGATATCGTTGGCACCGATTACGACTGAGACATCAATATCAGGAAAGTCTTCATTGATTTCGTCCATCTCAAAGACGATGTCATAAGGTACCTTCGCTTCAGCCAGCAAGACGTTCATGTGTCCCGGCATACGGCCGGCAACCGGGTGGATACCAAACCGGACATTGACGCCTTTCTCTCGCAAAGCCTGCGTGATCTCGTTGACCGTATGCTGTGCCTGGGCAACCGCCATGCCGTAACCGGGAATGATCATGACTTCCCTGGCGTTGGTTAACAGGCCCGCCACATCATCTGTTTCGATAGCCTGGATTTCACCCTGTTCCTCATCATCAGCGCTTGCGCCACCACCCGTTGTGGTACCGAAACCGCCCGCGATGACGGATATGAAATTTCGGTTCATCGCGCGACACATGATGTAACTCAGGATTGCACCACTACTTCCGACCAGTGCGCCAACTACGATCAGTAAATCGTTTGAAAGCATAAAACCGGTCGCCGAAGCGGCCCAACCGGAATAACTGTTCAGCATTGATACCACCACCGGCATGTCAGCACCGCCAATCGCCATGACCATATGAATGCCAAAGGCGAGGGCGATGAGCGTCATGAAGAATAATGGGACCAACGCTACCGCGCTACCGGTTTCGGCCGCGCTCAGGAACCAGGAACCCAGCCAGATCGTTGCCAGTAAAAGGCCGAGGTTTAACCAGTGGCGAGCTGGCAATAGCAGCGGGTTACCGCCGATCTTGCCGCTAAGTTTTCCAAACGCAATGATGGAACCTGAAAATGTTACTGCACCAATGAGTACACCGATGTAGATTTCGACTTCGTGAATGACTTTTTCCGCATGCGTAGGAAACGTGATGCTTTCATCCATAAAGTTCACATAGCCGACGAGTACCGCAGCCAAACCAACCAGGCTGTGCAGAATCGCGACCAGTTCCGGCATCTGTGTCATATCGACCTTTCTGGCGAGCGTGAGACCAATCGCACCACCAATACCCATCATAATGATGATCAGCATGTAGCTGAGCGTACCGCTGACTTCAGGCCCAAAGACCGTGGCCAGCACGGCAATGGTCATACCGATGATGCCGTAGATGTTACCGCGACGAGCCGTTTCCTGATGGCTGAGTCCACCCAGCGTCAGGATGAACAGGATGGTCGCGCCAATGTATGAGACTGTTACTAAACCTTCAGACATGATGACCCCCTATTTCCTGAACATCTGCAACATGCGCTGGGTGACCGCAAAGCCACCGGCAATGTTGATGCTGGTTATAAGGACGCCAAAGGCAGCGAGTAAGACCAGAAAGAACCCATCTGAAGACACCTGTATTAGCGCGCCAATGATGATGATACTGGATACCGCATTCGTTACACTCATGAGTGGTGTATGCAGTGATGGCGTTACATTCCAGATCACCATGTAGCCGACAAAGCAGGCCAGCACGAACACGGTGAAATGCGCCATAAAAGAGGCCGGGGCTACAGAACCCAGCCAGTAAAGGATAGCAGCGCCAACAACGATAGGAATCGATTGTTTGATAGGGCCGGCTTTTTTCGGTTCAGGTTTCGCAACAACGGCCTGTTCTGCGGCCGGTTTTGGCGGCGCTGCAGATAACTTCGGTGGCGGTGGTGGCCAGGTAATCTCGCCTTCCTTGATAACAGTTGCGCCGCGAACGGCTTCGTCTTCCATATCGATGACCAGTTGTCCGTCTTTTTCCGGGGTCATATCGGTCAGCAGGTGGCGCAGGTTAGTGGCATATAGCTGACTGGACTGGGTGGGCAGACGACTTGGCAGATCTGTATAGCCAATTATCGTGACACCAGTATCGGTAACTGTTACTTCGTGCGGCTTGGTTAGCGCGCAGTTACCACCCTGTTCGGCAGCCAGATCCACAACAACGCTGCCGTTTTTCATGGATTTAACCATTTCTTCACTAATCAGCTTCGGTGCAGGCTTACCCGGAATCAGTGCCGTGGTAACGATGATGTCGACGTCTTTGGCCTGTTCGGCGAACAAGGCCATTTCGGCCGCAATGAATTCATCACTCATGGTCTTGGCGTAACCGCCTTCGCCACTGCCGTCTTCCTCGAAATCGAGCATCAGGAATTCGGCACCCATACTTTCAACCTGTTCTTTTACCTCGGGGCGCGTATCGAAGGAACGAACAATCGCGCCCATGCTGTTTGCAGCGCCAATCGCAGCAAGACCGGCTACACCGGCGCCAATGACGAGCACCTTGGCAGGGGGGACCTTACCGGCAGCGGTAATCTGACCCGTAAAAAACCGGCCAAAGTGCTGTGAGGCTTCTACAATCGCGCGATAACCCGCGATATTGGCCATCGAGCTGAGGGCGTCCATCTTTTGCGCGCGGGAAATACGGGGAACACTGTCCATGGCCAGGATATTGACCTTCTTCGCGGACAGCTTTTTCATTAGATCTTCGTTCTGGGCCGGCCAGATAAAGCTAATCAAAGTCTGACCTTCATGCATCAGCTCGACTTCTTTGTCATCCGGTGCACGGACCTTAAATATAATGTCTGCGGCATCCCATAGGGCCTTGATATCGGCAATGACCTCTGCACCGGCCTCGGTATAGACGTCGTCGTTAAAATTGGCCTCGACACCGGCGCCGGACTCTACGGCAACCTCGTAACCCAGTTTTTGTAACCATTTAATGACCTCAGGCGTCGTGGCGACACGTTTTTCGCCTGCATAGGTCTCCTTAGGCACCCCGATCTTCATCGTTTTACCACCTCATCGTTGGATTGGAAGGAAAATTAGCTGTATTACTTATAATTTAGGGGCGAGATGCTAGCACGATTAGCAATTCAAGTCATAACCTGCAATTGCGGCCAGAAACGAAAGAACCCGGCAAATGCCGGGTTCCAGAAGGTCGGATAAACTACGACTTAATCTTCGCCAGCAAATGCGCCCAGTAAGTGCAGCAGGCTGGTGAATAGATTGTAGATTGTTACGTAGAGGCCTACCGTCGCCATGATGTAGTTTGATTCTCCGCCGTGAATCATCTGACTGGTCTGATACAGGATAAAACCTGACATCAACAAGACAAACATGGCAGAAACCGCCAGCGACAGGGCAGGGATACTGAATATAATAGCGCCGATACCGGCCAGGAAAGCCACCAGCACACCCACCATGATGAAACCGCCCATGAAGCTGAAATCCTTACGGGTAGTTAGCGCGTAACCCGACAATCCGAGGAAAATAGCGCCGGTGCCGCCCATGGCGGTCATAACCAGCTGGGTGCCGTTCGAGAACATGGTGATGTAGGCACTGATAATGGGGCCAAGAGTCAGTCCCATGAAACCGGTCAGTGCGAATATCGATGCCAGGCCCCATGCGCTGTTACTCAAAGCGGACGTCAAATACAGCAATCCAAAGTATCCTACGAGCGTTATCAGCATGCCAGGATGTGGCAAGTTGAAGACCATGGAAAGGCCAGCTGTGAAGGCGCTGAACATCAACGTCATCGACAGCAACATGTATGTGTTGCGAATTAGTTTGTTAGTGGCCAGTACGGATTCAGCCGGTCTGGCTACCGCATAAGGGGTTTGACTCATCAATATCACCTCTAGAATTAAATGATAAACACTATGTAATGCTTTGAGCAGTAAATATCAAGTTTTGTTTCATGAAATTTTCTTAAAATTCAATGAAATCAGTGGGCTTTTACGTTTGTCCATGATGATGTATATTCTCGTGCCTTGCTACAGGCTAATATAATCAAGTCTTTCAAGGCTTAGACGTTATTTCAGGGTGTCAGTGTTCAGTAATACTAATATGAATTATCAGAAAAACTGTATGTCCTGAACGGTCACTTTCGGCCCACGTAGACATTTATTACCTGAAGTAGACAATTTAGACTAGGACAAGTTAATCGTCAGGAGAGGTGGCAGACAAAATCGCCGGGAGCGATTTTGAACAGCCGAAGGCTGGCCCGAGCAACGAGAGGGTGGAGTACATGGATGTATGGAATAGTGGTTGAATACGGAATATGCATGCCTCAGTAGTGAGAAAAATCATATTCGGAGAGGTGGCAGAGTGGTTGAATGCACCGGTCTTGAAAACCGGCAAGCCTTCGCGGGCTTCGTGGGTTCAAATCCCACCCTCTCCGCCATTTTATTAATATGGATTTCCGTAGCATTTCAGGTTTTCTTTTCAGCTAGTAAGGGTGGGATTTAACCCACGTTTGTGGGTTCAGATTACATATCTTAGGCACCCTCTCCGCCATTTAATCTTTGAGCTTATTTGTAACTGAACACTATCCTGAGTTGGGTGGGATTTAACCCACTTCTGTGGTTTCAGATTACATATCTCAGGCACCTTCTCCGCCACTGATCCAATGACCTAGTTATGAAATTAAAAAAGCCCTCAAAAGTGATAAAGAGGGCTTGTGACTGATAGCTCAGAGGAGGCGCTTCATTCCTCCGACATAAGTATTATAACTGATACGTGTTACAGGCGTGTTAATTAAACAGGAAAAAACACAGAATTATTATCACTTGGTTGTCTGGCGCTCCTTCTGCCAGAACAGTCCATAAAGCCACGGAAGTTGGCTCAAAAAGGTCAAACCCTGCTGATAAACCTCTTCTTCTGCGTACTGAATACTGTAACGCCAGGTTTTGTAGTTGAAAGACAGGGAACGGGCAAAGTAGGCCGGCTTAAGCAATTCGATTAGCTCCATTCGCTCCGCCTCATCTGCATCATGAAAAAGATAGAAAACGGTAAACACGATACTACTCCAGTCGTAATCACCGAGTTCATAGTGATCCGTGTCTACCATGTCGTACAATCGATGATAGATCGCTCCATCCAGATATTTTTCCATCATTTCCGCATGTTCTTCGAACTCTTCACGACACTGCTGCTTCATGCTTACCATATCGATATCCAGTTCCTGCGGTTCAGGCAGTTTTGCAGCACCATTGATTTGCACTGGATCAGGTGTTAAATGCCAGAATGGACTCGCTTTCGATTCAAGCGCGTTATCAAACCAGGACGACATGTTTTTCGAGAGGATTAAAAAAAGTGTGTGCGCCACCTGGCTGAACATATTGCCGAGCTTGGGAGTACTTGCAGTATGTATCTTTATTCCCAGGCCCGCCTGCCGCAACTCAAAATCATTCAGCACGGCATGCAAAGTCATGAAAATATCAATGCCGTAATTGCAAACATTTTCCGTCCATTCCTGTTTTAAGTAGTGTTTGCAAAGACGGCGGTTAAAGGCAAACTCGCCGCCGATAGGCTGCCGCAGATTCTTTCGTGTTGTACTGACCAATAAGGGGTAACACAGGTGGTTGGTGATAGAGCCATCAAACTGATGACGAGCATAAACAGGTGTAACGAAATCCGCGCCATCGTTAATGGCGCCGCCCAGTAGTTGAATCCAGTCCGGTTCGATCGAACGCAAGTCGGCATCCACAACAATACCAATCTGCGCTTTATGTTTTACGAAAAACTCAAACAGGTTACGAAAGTTATTGCCTTTGCCGACAACGCCGTCAGCCGTGGGAAGATAGATTTTCTCCGTGACAGTGTCTGCTGCGAGAAATTGCTCGCGGGTGCCATCGGGACTCGCGTTGTCACAATTAACTAAAACGCAGCGCTTGTCCGGGAAATAGGTTTCCAGTCCGCGACCTGCTACTTCTGTCACATGGCGGATGGTCTTTTCTTCCTTATAGGAAGGAATCCCGACGATGACATCATATTCGTTCACGCTTACACCCCTGTTCTTGTTCCTGGAATTTGATGAATCTTCTTATTGAGACTGCAATATGAGCATATTACTGAATATATCTCTTTTGCAGTCTTGATCTATATCAATGGTCAGTTTATCGCACTTTTAACAGGCTTAATTAATATTAATGATATGTTCATTTGTGAACCTTTCTTTAATTGTGTTTCGCTAATTCAGAACTAAGCTGTATACAGGTATCCGGTTAGTACACAGTTCTCCTGATACCCGATCCTTCTTCCATCCGAGTGTTAAGCCCCCTGTAACGGGGGCTTTTTTTTGACATAAAAAAACCCCGCTATTGCGGGGCTTGTGTATGAAGAAATATAAAAACTATTTTTTTGTTGTGCTTGTTGACTGTACTGTCTGACTAAGAAAAGTATTGGAGTTTTCCAACTGTGGAATAGACGCACGTACTTTTGACACACTTTTCATTCCACTTGAAACGGGACGGCTGGTCGAGGAGAAGGGCTTGGAAAATGTGTTGCGATTCATTCTGTATTACCCCCGTATGTCATTGTTAATGATCAAGTCGAAGACTTAAATCGGTTTAAAACAGATACACTTTTAAAGCACTAAACAAACATAGAACAGATGAGTCGAGCTGAGTATAGACAGGTTCTTTTTATGATTTCCATTACAAAATAACGACATTTAGGTGACGTAATAAAAGCTCAAATTGAAGTAGATTCGATAGTTGACTGTATTTGCAATATTAAAAAATGATGAAGCATTGCAGCAAAATATAAAAAATAAATTACTTGCATTTTACTTTTCCAAAGAAATTTGAAATTAGCCATCGGATTTTATGGCCAGCTTCTTGCTTTATTTATTCTCAACGTCCTGAAATGCCAGATAGTCAGGTATAAGTGACGGATTTTTGGCGATTATCTGGACTTTTAATGAACCCGCCAGGTGTTTTATCCAGAGATTACAGCAAGTTAAAGATAAAGCTTAATTGGGCACAATATAAATACAACGCAAGTCATTTTCAGAATAGAAGTTATGAACAAAGAATACATGGATATCATCTGGGTGCTCATTGCGACCGTTTTTGTCGTTGCCATGCAGGGCGGCTTCTTATGTCTCGAAAGTGGCGTTACCCGAACAAAAAATTCCATCAACGTCGCTTTGAAGAACGCCGTCGACTTTACTGTAGTGATCTGTTTGTTCTGGGCGGTTGGTTTTGGATTGATGTTTGGCAATTCAGAATCAGGCTGGTTAGGTGCGAGTTATTTTATGCCATCGATGAAAGTGGATGATGCATGGATGGCTACTTTTTTTATATTCCAGGCCATGTTTTGTGCAACGGCTGCAACAATTGTATCCGGAGCAATTGCAGAGCGAGTGAAGTTTGATGCCTACATTATTATCACCATACTCATTACTGTTCTTATTTATCCTGTCTATGGTCACTGGGCCTGGGGCGGTCTGTTTTCAGGTGACACAACGTTTTTGCAGGCTCAGGGCTTTGTTGATTTTGCCGGCTCTACAGTCGTTCATAGCACCGGTGGCTGGATTGCACTTGCAGCAGTACTGGTTGTCGGCCCGCGCATTGGAAGATTTGTAAACGGTGAAGTTAATAATTTAACAGCTTCAAACCTTCCTATAGCCATGCTTGGCCTGTTGCTGTTTGTCGTTGGCTGGGTTGGATTTAATGGCGGCAGCACGCTGGAAATTAACAAGTCTATTCCAATAATTGTTGCGAATACGATACTTGCTGCGGCAGTTGGCATGTCTACCGTGTATGCACTACAGGACAGAATCTGTCCAACCGGTGAAAAAGTGGTGCTGCCTATTAATGGCGCACTGGCGGGCATGGTTGCCGTCACTGCTAACTGTCATGCAGTAGATACGCTTTCCGCAATAGTCATCGGTGCTATCGGCGCAGTCATCATGATGTTGACCTACAATCTGCTACTTAAATATAAAATAGATGATGCAGTGGGTGCGGTGCCGGTGCATCTGGCTGCCGGCATCTGGGGAACAATTGCCGTTGCTCTATTTGGCGATCTGTCTTTACTGGGCACAGGCCTAACCAGGACAGAACAACTACTGGTCCAGATAAAGGGGATAGTGATTTGTGGAATCTGGTCTTTTGGCGTTACCTATATTTTTCTAAAAAATATTGATCGCATGTTTCCGCTCAGAGTCAGTGAAGAAGAGGAACACGCGGGACTGAATATATCTGAACACGGTGAGGGCAGTCCCTTGTACGAGTTGACCGAAGTGATGCAGCGGCAGATGAAAACAAAAGATCTTTCTCTGCGCGCGCCAGTAGAACCATTTACCGAAGTAGGGCAAATTGCCTACAACTACAATAAGGTTATGGGCGCCCTGGAACAGGTCACCAGAAAGACCAGGCAAATCGTTAAAGATATTCGGGAAGGCATTATTACATTTACCGAAGAAGGTATTTTGACAAGTTTTAATCCCGGAGCGGAAACGCTGCTGCAGGTAGAATC
>CAJIBF010000143.1_pt1 | contig 10931 bp, 10 predicted proteins | sample 9199291 | NCBI WGS metagenome assembly CAJIBF01 (sample SAMEA7708293, study PRJEB35096) | sediment metagenome | biome: marine neritic benthic zone biome [ENVO:01000025]; feature: sediment [ENVO:00002007]; material: shallow marine sediment [ENVO:03000034] sea grass bed [ENVO_01000059] ...
GGCGCCAGGTGTCCGGGTGATTTTCCCGTTATGTATATAGATATCACGGTATTCGCCGTTAATACCGTGTACGGGATCGTAAACCTTGCCGTTTTCGAGTTTGATATACATCTGCTAGCTAGTATTTGTTTATAATTTGTTTGATTACAGAGGCGACGCTTGCATAGTGTGAATTACGCAATTTCTTCAAGGGCAAAGCCACAACGCTGTCAGTTCTAAATAATTGACCACTGTGATCAACACCCGGCGTTGCAACGGGAATATAGACATCCGGTTTGAAATCCAGGCGTGTGTCGGGCGTGCCCAGTACTATAGTCGGTATTGATGCCCGGGGTGGTTTTATCTCGTTATTAAAAGTCGATACCCAGAGCATGGCATCCACGGCCTTGTTTTTTAGCACACTGGAGGTCGTGTATCGATTTGGATCGTAGTCGGGGAACCCCTTGTTGAAATTAACACGCAGCGGATAGCCACTTTGCCAGGCACAAATACTGTTAGCGGTTATTGCGCCATCATTTCCACCCAGACTGAATCCGGCAAAACGGGTGATGCGCGTCAGGTATTTTGCCAGTTCGGTCATGCTTTGAATTGTCAGTTCAGCATGCGGTATGGCCAGTTCTCCGGGTGACCAGATAAAGACACCATAGCGTGCTGCTTTCATTCTTTCTGCAAGCTCTTTCAATATCTTCACCTTGACACCAGCCACTTCGTTGACATCAACGGAAGCGCCAGAAATCATCGAGTGCATGGTGGCCAGGATTTCATTTATTTCTTCATTTTTACATTTGATGACAGTTGGCCGTTTACCTGTTGGGCTAACACCCGCACGGGTATCAAGATCATCGCCGATGTAGACGATCTGCCGATCGCTCTGTTTCAGATTGAACTGGGATTTTTTATTCCAGATTGCGCGTTCGAAAAACCGCGGATAGTTGCCTGCATCGGTACCGGCGAAAATAACCAGGTCGGCCCGGTTCCTGATTTCGGTCATGGTGGTGGTGATCCAGCCGAGATCCTGCAGAACCAGCGTATTTCTGGTCAGGGCATTGCCGTGCATATGATCCATAACAGCACCGCTCAGGTCAGCCAGGTGCATCAGTTGCCTGATGCCGCCTGCATCGCTACCGAGTCCGGCAATCAGCGGCGTGCTGGATTGTTTTATAATCCGGTGTGTCTCCGCAATGGCCTGCTCAAGCGAAACGGATTTGCCCTTAATGCTTGGCGATCTTTTTATTTCGGGTTTTTCAAAACCGGCAATGGCCCTCGGACAGCCATTCTCGGTAATTTTGAGTTGATCGTTCTCATTGCGCACAACCAGGTCATCACACACGATACCGCAGAAGGGGCAGGCAACTTCATGCACTACAGATGGCATCGCTGTAGAAGTCTTTTCCAATGATAATTCCTTTAAACTTCAATTAATTATGATTATTTGTCTCGAAAACAAATTAGTTATTTGTCCAATACTTGTCAACTACGCAGGAGAAATGGTCTATGTAGTGTAAGGAAATAATAATACGGAGTCTGGAAAAGTCAGGGATTATTCTATTAATTCCAGCATTTCCTGCCGGCGGGTAAATTTTTCTCTCGGTTTCCCGACACTTTCACCCCGGCTGACCTCGGCCTGATCGATTCGTGTCCATTCAGCATAGCTAACAGGTCGAATATTCTTGCTCTCAAGTATTGTATAAATATGTGTTGCCCCCTCTTTATCTGTACCCGTATCCAGCGCTGCTATGTCTTCAAGCAGACACGCTACGGTTTCAACGCTGCAGGCGCGGTTGGTACCAATGATTCCGCTGGGACCACGTTTTATCCAACCTGCGGTATACAGCTGTGGCACGACCTGACCATTGTCAGTAACCCGGCCTGCTTCATTTGGGATAGTGCCCCAGGATTCATGAAACGGCACGCCGGGAATGGCGACACCACGATAGCCGATACTCCGGAACAGGATACCTGCTTCCAGTTCGAATTTTTCTCCTGAGCCTCTGGCAGATTGCTTAAATGGTTCGCCGCTGAGCTGATTACGTTCAAAGACAACCTTCTCAAGTCTGTCTGAGCCGATAAGCTCTGCGGGACTTAGCAGGAACTGAAAGATACAGCGTTTGGATTTACCCTGTTGCTCTGGCATGGCGGCAAATTCAGTGAACTGGTCATATATCTTTTTATTGGCTATGTTGGTTTTTTCTTCCAGTTCCGTCTTACTTTCCGGGTTCAGCACCAGGTCCTGTTCGTCAATAACCGGAACACAATCATCCAGTTCCCCGAATTCGCGTAATTCCTTTGGCGTAAACTTGGCCTGTGCCGGACCTCTGCGGCCAACCACGTATATATTTTTGATTTTGCTTTCGGCAAGTACATCAAGTGCGTGCTGGGCAATATCGGTATGTTTCAGCTCATCTACGGTTTTTGCGAGTATACGACTGACGTCCGCAGCAACATTGCCCTGACCGATGATGACCGCGGTTTCATGAGACAGATCAAAAACGCGGTCACGATAGTCCGGGTGTCCGTTGTACCAGCCGACAAACTCGGTTGCTGTATAACTACCCGGCAAGTCTTCACCGGGTACATTCAAACGTCGGTCAGATTCCGCGCCGCTTGTCAGTATGACGGCGTGGTGTGACGCGCATAGATCCTCAATACTGATATCCTCACCAACGGTGACGTTTGCAATCAGGTTGAAGTTTTCCGAAGCGGCAATCTTTTCATACAGTTTGATGGCCTGTTTCAATTTCTGATGATCAGGTGCAACTCCACTACGCACCAGTCCGTAGGGGGAGGGCAGTCGTTCGATCAGATTGACCTTTACATTTACATCAGATTTAAACAGTGCTTCCGCCGCATAGAACCCACTTGGTCCGCTGCCGACGATTGCGACTTGTAACGGATTATCACTGCTGCCTGCTGTAGTCATAAATGTGTACTTTCCAGCTAATTAAAAGCCGAGCTCGGCCTTGCGTTCTTCCGCACCGGGCAGCGGTTCCATCTGCTCTTCACAAACCGGAAGTTCGGTGGACTTTTGAGCGTTAATCTCAATCCAGTGCTCCTGGTCTTCAGGAATCTCATCACCTTCATAAATGGCCTGTACCGGGCATTCGGGTATACAGGCGCTGCAATCGATACAGGTATCCGGATCGATATAGAGCATTTCATCATCGTAATGGAAACAGGCTACCGGACAAACGGTAACGCAATCGGTAAATCGACAACCTTTGCAATTATCAGTAACAATTGTAGTCATTACTTCCTCCTGGCCTTGATCAGGCTATACCTCTGATTATGTTATTTTCCGCTATAGAACAGTACTTCTCCACGATTAAGCTCCACTGCATCACCACACCATCGTTCAAATTCGCCATTTAGCATTGCGTCCGGAATATTGAAGCCGAGATTTTGCAGGTAGCGAAAATATTGACCGGTGAAGACAGGTTGAAAATGACAGCTGTAGCTGAATGTAGGAATTAAACCGGTCTTGTTTTTACAAATAATGGAACCGCGCTTCATTCCGGCCCCGGCCCTTATTCCCATCTCGCCAAGAATGATAATCGTGCCGGCAAGCATATTCACGCCGGTGAAGTCCCCGGCGTTGCCGCCAATCGTAATAAATCCGCGGCGCAGACAGTGGCCGGTTTCATTTTTTACATCGCCGTGTACCAGTATTTCACCACCCTGCATACCGACCGAGCTGCCACGGTAACCACTGCCGACCATATGCCCTGCATTGCCTTTTACGGTAATTCTGCCGCCCAGCATTTCCGGCCCCAACCAGTCGCCGGCATCGCCGTCGATGAGTATCTCGCCACCGCTCATGGCGGCACCGGTATGTACCCCGATATTACCCTCAATATGTATGCGGCCCCGGGACATCGCGGCACCGACATGCTTAACGTTGCTGAGATCGCCTTCAATAATTATCTCGCCGTCGTCTGTACCCGCGCAGTCAAAGAAGTCACCCAGTTGCTGTTGACGGTTGCCATGAAAAACCGTGAGCTGGGAAATATCATTACTGCTTAAAGATTGAAACCGGTCCGGACTGATGCAGTCTGCTTCCAGCGGTACTTCCGGCGACGTATGCAGTTTTAAAGTGACAGACATATCAGGCCGATCCCTCAAGTAACTGGTGCAAGGGTATCTGGAATTGACCCAGACCGCCGCCATAATTCCCTGCCGATATCTCTTTGATACCCGGTTTTGCCGCGGCCTGCATGCCTGCAAGCATGGCCTGTTCCACGGCCTGTAGTGTCAGACCGTCAATAACGATCTCCAGTACACAATTGATGCCTTCTGCCAGTTCGGTTTGTTTCGCGACCGCACGCAGTGTCGGGCAATAAGCATCATTGGTGGAAGCGATCAGTGACTTGTAGCGCGAACCGACTTTACTGCCACTGCGTACAACACCGTTCGGGAATGGCAGGATAATGTCTGTTAACTCGCGCATGCTTTTTGTTGCAGCCTCGGCTGCACGCAGTGTGGTCTTCAGGTTTTTGCCAAGGATTAGCAGGTTGCCACCGCCAACGGACTCCTGGATATTGAACACATCATCGATCAGGAATTCTCCGTCCATAACGGGAATTCGCCATATGCGATTGCCCCCCAGAATCTTGCTGGATTGATAACCGTCACCAAAGTAGCGCAGTTGGGCACCTACGGTCACGGCGGTACCGGCATCCAGACCGTTATAGCAGGCTGTTGTTGGACAGGTCATGACACATTGACCAATGCGTTCGACCAGTCTTTTACCCAGGCTTTCGGCATCCATCGCAAACAGTAAAACGCTGACGCCGGGTCGGCCATCCGGAGTCACGGTCGCATCCAGTTCCTGTTCAATGCCTGCCTCACACTTGCAGCCGATAACCGATGTAGCGAAACCGGTAACCGATTGTGCGGCTGCCATGGCCCATTTTTTTGTCTCGGCAGTAATAATGAATCGACAACCATACATCTTGAAGGCCTCGGCAAAGGTATCAACAATGTTTGTCGATTTTATCTTCATGAGGTTGTTTGACCCGTTGCTATTACTTCGTGGTCATGCAGGTAGTGATCGTCAACGGCGTAATTTGAAAACTCAATCGAGTAATAGCTTTCAAAAAACGGTTGCACGACCTGCTCGATTTTTTCGTCGTAGTCAGGCGCAATATGCAGGAGGCGACCCGTGAAGTCGTTTTTGAATTCATGATTTTCAATAATCATATGTCCCGATTTGATGACGAATCTAGGCGCATTAAACATTAGCTCCTTGTCTTCCAAGTCGTCATAGATCGTGATGTCAGCATCGGCGCCGATACCCAGTTGACCTTTATTCTTGAGTCCCAGCGCACGGGCGGGACCGGCACGGGTGATTATGGCTATCTCATACAGGGTATATTCACGCTCTAGTTCAGGAAGCGTGCAATTCTGTAAGGCTTTCTGATTAACGCGTTTCATTTCTTCCCGCCGAAAGCCCTTGTCCATCAGCAGTTTGATAAGTTTCGGATAGCTCATGAATGAACCACCGTTGGGATGATCGGTTGAGAGAACAATACGCCAGGGGTCTTTGGATAACAGAAACAGTTCAAGACCAATAGCCCACTGCAGGGTGTGCATGTAGATATGTTCCTGATATTCGAAGGGGAGAATGCCACATCCGCTTTCACACTCGGTATCAGCATTAACCCATTTACCCTTGCTATGACCTTTCAATACATAAGCCAACGGCGCATCCGCGGTCATGATGGTCGACTTGCCAAACATTACCTGGCCTACATCGCAGGTAATATTCGCATTGTTGTTGACATAGTCAGCGATCTCGGTGGCCTTGGAAACCGGGTTTTTACCGGGTTCACCGCCATAACTATGAAACTGGATATGCGCAATATGTGCCCTGAGATCGCCGGCCGTTTTCATCGTTTCCAGCGTCGTGATGTAGTTGCCGCTATGTCCCAGGTTATTACAGTGAATATGCGCCGGATGCGGGAAGCCGAATTTGTTCAGGGTCTTGATAAAGGCCTCGATGATCTCGCGAGGGCTTAATCCTATTCCTGTTTTTTCATCAATATCCGACACATTCGAATTGCGCTTGCCTTTCCACGGCTCATCGCCACCAGGGTTCACCAGCTTGGCGGTATAGGCCTTGGTGGAATTGACCCACCAGGCAACAGCCTGATCGAATTCCTCATAGCGTTTTTCCTGAAGCAGCTGTTGCAGCAATATATTATTGGCCAACAGGACATAAAAGCCTTTGTCGATTATTGGCGTGTCCTGAAATTCTTCCAGCGTATGCCGGGCACCGATTGGGGTAACGGCGGCCTCCATTGCTGTTGTATAACCGAGCGTGGCATAGCGATAGCCGGTTGCAAATGTTGAAGGTACGGTGCCGCCTGTTCCTGAACGGGTAAACGGTGTGGCCGGATGCACATCATGCCGATGGTCTTCCGGCTGCAGTTTTCTGGCTGCATTAACTTTTGGTCCGGCGATATGACAGTGTATGTCTACACCACCCGGCATGATGACCATGCCATGAGCATCTATAACAGTGGCGTCGTCGGCTACGCTGTCAACCAGCTTGCCGTCTTCGATACAGAGCTCTTTTATTTCACCATCAATTCCATTAGCCGGATCATAGACCCGTCCATTTATGATGCGCATTGGTGATGCCATCAAACACTACCCCTAAATATTATCGTTATATTTTTATGAGTAATTTTACGATGACTGTTTATTGAAGTTTTCTAACCAAAGAACCGGATTTTCAGGTTTTTTGTTTAGTTTGTAATTCTCGTAAATGGTCTCAATTATTAAGTAAAATTAATTGTACAAATTTTGTTCTGCCAAGAATGTAAATGAATTAAAGCTGTAATCTACTCCTGTATCTTTGCTGCCACTTTAGCTTCGCCGCTGGCACCGCTGGCATTGTTTTTTGCCAACATTAATTCATGCACTCTTTTCTTAATCGCAGTCAATATCGTTTCATCATCCGGAAATGGTGATTCAAATGCCGGTCGCAGGGTGATAGGTACATCATCCATGCGATATACAGTGCCGCTGGTATTGATACCGTAGGTCGCAGTTCGAAACGCGACATGCGCATCTTTGCTTGTCTCGGTCTGTTTGGTATCAAGCGAGATAACCGGGATGCTCTTTAGATGTGCAATAGCTTTTTTTGGAAAATTGGATGCCGGATCGCTGGCAATGATCAATGCCGCGTCGGCATGGCCGTTGGACAGGGTGTCAACGGTAGTAAATTCACCGGGATTAAAGCGTGGATATCCGCGACTGAAATTAACACCGAATGGATAACCTGTTTGCCAGGAGACGACATTATCGGCACCGGTCACGTTGCCATGTCCGCGCACCGGCTTGGCAACAAAATGGGTAAACTCATTCAGGTCAGTGGCAAGCGCCAGTAGTGCCCCGGAATTGAAATGACGGCCGCGGGTCATGGTCAGTCCCATGCCAAAGAACAGTACACCAAAGTTGCAATTTTTCATGCGCTCGACCAGATCGGTCAGTTGCTCAAGAGGCACGCCGGTTTCCTGCTCGATATCGGCAGAAATTGATTTGCCCTTCACCAGGGCTCGTAGTGCCCATAACACTTCAAAATCCTTACCCGGTTTCGGACGGATCAGGATATCGGCAACCGGTGAACTCTTGGTTTTCCTGACGTCAACCAGCACAACGGTTCGGTCTTTTTTGCCGCCGGGTGTGAACATACCTTTGGGGGTAACAGCGTAGCGCCCAAAATGCCGCGGGTGTGATTCAGCCGGGTTGCCACCCCAGTAGATCACGAGATCGGCACGGTTTTTAACTTCTCCCAGGGTGCTGGTGCTCTCGCCGACACCCTGGAAAGCCAGACCGGAGGGGCCATGGCAAACTGACGTGGTCGTATCGATATTGCCGCGCACGATATCGGAAATCGCTACCGCCTGGCGCTGGGCTTCACAAGTCGTGTCACTCAAACCGTAAGTAATTGGGAACCTGGCATTAACCAGTGTTTGAGCTGCTTCCTCAATGGCATCGTCGACGCTGACTTCCTTACCATCGATCAAGGCCGCCGGTGCATCTTCAATCGTGTGTTCTGCAAACCAGGCCCGGCCCAGGACACAGGCATTTTTTGCCTTGATGATCCTGTTTTCGTCTATATCAACGTGCAGGTGCATATCATCACAAACGCAGCCGCAGAAAGTACAGGTCGCATTCTCTACAATCTTTACATTGTCACTCATGGCAGAGCCTCTCGAACAGGTTCAGATTTTTTCAATGTCGACTTCCATATGCTTGGATAGCGGCATACCACTTCCCGCAGTGTCACTCTCCATCAGCTGACTTGATGGCGGGCCGTAGGGAATAAACAAGGTGCCGGCCGGTAAGTCTTCGGGTTTCTTACCAATACACGTAACCACGGTTTCACCAACATTATTGCTCATGCGGACACTGTCACCGTCTTCCAGTTTTAGTTTACGCATATCATCCTGATTCATTTCCAGTGTTGACGTTACCTGGATGTATTCGTCTTTCAGTTTCCCCTGGTTCAGAGAAGTCCCTTGTTTACTTGAACGCCCGGGTATCAGGATCATTCTCATGAAATCAATACCAGTATCATCGTTCGGCTTTGAGAGTGCTGGTTATCCTGTTTCAACTTTCTATTTTCCTTGCCTGAATAATTTTCCAATTATAGTCCGGTACGGTGTTGCAGGACAAACGTGTTTACAACAGTACCTGACAAATGAGGTAGACTATATACGTAGAGCAACGTAAAGTAGCGCTATTTATTGCACTGCAAGAAAATTTGAATAAATTTTTTATTAGCATGGATAACGCTCAGAAACACACACCCTCCCGTTACGTAAGCGTCAAGGCACAGGCCAGATTGCACCTCGGTTTTCTCGATATGCATGGAGGTCTCGACCGAAAGTTCGGCAGTCTCGGTATGGCGATCAGTGAAATTGAAACAGCGCTGCTTGCGGAATATGCCGATGATATCGAAATAAACGGTCCTGGTAATGAGCGAGCAAGTGATTATGCCGAGCAGGTATTGTCTCATTTTGGTGTTGAAGGGGGCGTCAAGATGGACATTAGCAGTGCTATACCGGAGCACGCTGGTCTTGGTTCCGGCACTCAGCTATCACTTGCTGTTGCGACGGCTATCGCTCACCTTTACGACCTGGATACTGAACCCGAACAGTTGGCGGCCTTGCTGCACCGCGGTGCTCGTTCCGGTATTGGTATAGGCACGTTCAAACACGGTGGTTTTATTGTCGATGCCGGACGTGGACCGAATACGATTGTGCCGCCGGCAATCAGTCATTTGAAAGTCCCGGACCACTGGCGCTTCGTGCTCATTTTCGATGACGGCACTGAGGGTATGAACGGTGTCCCTGAACGACGCGCGTTCAGTACCTTGCCACCCCTGGACGAGGAAACGACCGGTCTGTTGTGTCGTGTGACCCTGATGCAGGCGTTACCGGCAATCGCCGAGGATGACTCTCAGCAGTTTGGTGCGGCTATAACTATGATACAAAATATAGTTGGTGATTATTTTTCCCAGGTGCAGGGAGGTCGTTACACGTCACCTTTCCTCAAGCCCATATTGAAACAGCTTGAAGCGCTTGGCTCTACCGGTTACGGGCAGAGTTCCTGGGGGCCGACCGGTTTTGCGCTGTTTCCTAATGAAACCAGCGCATTTCTGGCGCTGAAACAACTGCGCGCTGACTGGGCTTCAGAGTCCCGTTTAAACTTTAAACTGTGTCAGGCCTGTAACCATCCGGCGCAGGTGAGCGTCAGTAAATCACGACCAACTATAAGAGCAGAAGATAAAACTACGATAACAGAAACGATTTCCAGTCTTGGGGAAAGATAACAATGAAAGATCCTTATTTATTACATATGTTCAACCCAACCAAAAATGTCAGTCCGTTTGATGTCAACATGGCCTATGAGGCCGAATTCGACGGCGTGATACCTTACAGCGAGGTGGCTTTGGACGATATACATGCCTTAACCCAGGACACGATTTTTTCCCGCGGTAAAAAAGGCGTCAAACGTACCGGTATATTTATTGGTGGCAGGGAGTTTGGGCTTGCCATCGATATGTTGAATCGTTCGAAAACGGCAATGGTGCCACCGTTTGAAGTATCTGTATTTGCCGATCCCAGTGGCGCAATCACCACGGCGGCTGCCCTGATGGCCTGTGTCGAGGTGTGGACCAAAAACAAGACGGGATCTGATTTGTCAGGCAAACGCATCGATATTATCGGCGGTACCGGGCCGGTCGGCGTTTGTGCCGGAATCCTGGCGGCTAATTGCGGCTCAGAAGTCTACCTGACCAGCCGTCGTGGTGCTAAGGTCGCGACCGAGTATGCCTCGGAATACAATTCACGTTTTAACGTTAACATGTATGGCGAGGGCAGCGGCACAGACGAGGAAGTACTGGAATTTATTCGTCAATCCGACATCGTCATCGGTGCGGCCAAGGCCGGAATTCAGGTGCTTTCCCAGGCACAACTTGCCAAAGCCGAAAAGCTGAGTGTGGCCGCCGATGTTAATGCGGTACCGCCGCTCGGTATTGAGGGTGTTGATGTATTCGACATGGGTAAGGAGATCGAGGTCACGCCGCAAAAAGCCGCTGGCCTGGGTGCCCTGGCTATTGGTGACGTCAAATACAAGGTGCACTTTCGCATGTTTGAAATGATGAAAAACACCGATGTGCCCTTGTATCTTGATCACAATGAAGCGTTTAAAGTCGCCAGGGAATTCGCTCAGTAAGCTGATTAATTAACGCGTGTTTGCCGTATTCATCTGCATGCGTCGTTTCTGTAAATGCAGCAGTGCCTGATAGTCGCACGTTCTGCCCGTGCTCTCGCTGCCAGTGCAAACATGGCGGATTACGCTGTTCATGTAATTGATGCGTATGCTGACAGTGACACGCGCGCAGCGTGCATTAGCACACA
>CAJIBF010000249.1_pt1 | contig 10710 bp, 8 predicted proteins | sample 9199291 | NCBI WGS metagenome assembly CAJIBF01 (sample SAMEA7708293, study PRJEB35096) | sediment metagenome | biome: marine neritic benthic zone biome [ENVO:01000025]; feature: sediment [ENVO:00002007]; material: shallow marine sediment [ENVO:03000034] sea grass bed [ENVO_01000059] ...
ATTGAAGTCTGTTTTTGCAAGCACCTCAGCACAGTCAGTTAAAGCCTTATGCAGGTTCGTTGAATCGATATCGGGGATATTTTGACGCTTTACCAGTTCTGATTTTTCTTCTAAAGGCAGATTGGCTAATTCAACAGACCAGCCGTCGCTACCGAGCTGCAGCATACGTTTAATCCACTCATAGAATTGGTTTCGATCAGAAATATCTTCGCCAAAACTTGCCAATGGCCGGGTGACGCGTAAGTAAGGATAATTCATAACGCGGTCTGCACGGTGATCGATAACGGCATTGTTCCGGATGGACTGTTCTACATCATTAATCAATATGGCGCAGTTACGCGCATCATCCTGGCCATAGCTATCAGAACTCAACTTGCTAACAGGTTGCGCAGCACAGGCACAGAGCAAGGCAAACAGTGTTATTGGCAGTAAGGTTTTGAGATTCATGTCAGTCCCGGCTTGTTAAACCTAGGACTGTGTAAATAGTATGCAGTTCTTGAAATGAGCGATTTATAGCAGGATTTTGCGAGAGTAAGCGTTGAACAATGCCTGTGTGCTTGTCGATTATTGTTACGAATCGGTGTCGCTGGATTTGCTGTATACAGGGAATGGCATAATGTTTTCACCAGCCTGGGATTCGGTGACTTTTGCGGTGCCTTGTTTTTCAACTTCATCAATACGGACAATGGAGTGCATAGGGATAAATGTTCTCTCGACGCCCTTGAACTCGTTTTTCAGATTTTCCTCGCTCGGGTCAACGACGACACTGCTGCGTTCTCCGAACAACAGCTTCTCTACCTCGATAAAACCAAACATGGCATCATGGTGTACTTCCTGGGCATAAATCTCGAAGATCTTGCCCTGGTTATGAAAGATAACTTTGTAGATGTGTTTTTTGCTCATCGTAATCCTGATTCAATAGCATTCTCTGAAAAGGCCGCGAAGCATAGCATATTCAAGTTCAAGACGGTAAACCGTAACGTAGAGGGCCGCCGGGACCTAGCGGTACACCTGACTCGATCCAGACCACCAGGATCAGCAGCCAGACCAGCAAGAAGGCCACCGTGTAAGGTAGCATCGTGGCGACGACCGTGCCCAGCCCGGAACCGCGAACGTAACGTCGTACCTCCATGATGATAATAATCATATAGGGATTCATCGGGGTGATCACATTACTCACCGAGTCACCGACACGATAGGCGGCCTGTGTTAACTCAGGACTGATGCCGACCTGCATTAGCATGGGAACGAAGACAGGTGCGAAGAACGCATACTTTGCCGAAGCGGAACCTATTAGCAGATTGATCATGACGACCATGATGACGAAGCAAACAAGCAGGAACGCATCCTGGATCATCAGGCCTTGTAAAAACATGCCACCGGCGATAGCCAGCATTGCCCCCAGTCCTGACTGATTAAATGCAGCAATAAACTGAGCAGCAAAAAAAGCCAGTACGATATAAGGTCCGAGCCTTGCCATTACCTCGCCCAGTATTGCAGCCACGTCCCGATCGTTTTTTACCGTGCCACTGAGCATGCCGTAGACGAGGCCAGGTACAAAAAACAGGATAAACAACAATGGCACGGTAACTTCTATCCAGCGATCAAAGCGTTTACCCGTGCCAAACAAGGGGCCATCAGTAATAAGGGTTGCCAGCACAAATAGTAAAAGCATGAATAAAGCCGAGAAGCTGGCATAAACCAGCGCCCGGGTTTCCTTGTCTGTCAGCGAACCTGTGCTGTTCTCTGTTTCATCGGTATCGATCTTTATCGATGCAACAGTTGGTGCAACAAAGCGCTCGGTCACGAACCAGCCCGTCAGTGTTAACACGATTGTCGAAACAATCATAAACCACCAGTTGCCGGTAACAGCCACTTCATAGGTCGGATCGATAATTTGTGCACCGGTCTGGGTGAAACCGGCCAGCAGCGGATCCAGTGCTGTAATGAAAAAATTGGCACTGAACCCGGCCGATACGCCGGCAAAGGAAACGGCAATTCCAAGCAGGGGCGAACGGCCAGCAGACATGAACAGGGCGGCCGCGATCGGCACCAGTACGACATAGCCTGCATCGAGCGCAATAGATGAAAGTATGCCCAGAAGCATTGTGGCCGGTGTTAGCAGGCGTGCCGATACATGCATGATTGTGAAATGCAGCAGCGCGGGCAGAAACCCGGTTTTTTCTGCAAGCCCGATACCGAGCATACCGACCAGCACAATACCAAGAGGCGGGAAGCGGATGAAATTATCGACCATTGTTGATAACAACCACCATGTTCCCTCGGCAGAGATCAGGTTAAACGCTTGCAGTGTATTCCCTGCCGGGTCAGTTACACTCCAGCCGGCAAAGGCAAACAACATCGAGAGAATAAACACCACGATAGTCCCAATAACGAACAGGGTGGCCGGATCGGGCAACCTGTTGCCGGTTTTTTCAATGACAGAAAGAAAATTCATTGTTCAGGAAGTGTTTCAATAAACTGCTGTAGACCACGAGTATAGACTTCGCCACTATCGAGATAACCGTAATTATGGTCCCCCTGGATATCGAGGAACGTTTTCGGCTCATTGGCCGCATCATATAGATTACGTCCTAACAAATAAGGAACGATGTCATCCTCCTTGCTGTGAATCAGCATGACTGGCGAGCTTATTTTGTCAATATGAACAAGTGTTGGATACTTGATGTGGTTTAACAGTGTGATCGGCAGGTAGGGGTAATAATGTCGTCCCATATCTGCAACTGAGGTGAAGGTCGATTCAAGTATGACTGCGGCCGCTGCATAATGTGCGGCCAGCCAACTGGCAATGGCACCACCGAGTGAACGTCCAAAGATAATGATTTTTTCCGGTTGTACGCGCATATCATCGACCAGAAACTGCCAGGCAGCCTCGGCATCACGATACGTGCCTTTTTCACCTGGCTTACCTTCGCTTTGACCATAGCCGCGATAGTCAAAGATGAATACGGACAAGCCAAGTTCATGGAATATCCTGATACTTTCCAGTCGATGCGAGATATTGCCGGCATTGCCGTGGAAAAACAGCAGGGTATAGCGCGCATTATCATTCGGTATCCACCAGCCGTGCAGGGCTACATTGTCACTGGTAGTTAACTGTATTTCTTCAAACGGCAACCCAATAGCGGCAGGTGTGGTTTCAATCTTCTTGTAGGGATAATAAATAAAACTCGGTTGAAAAACCCATAGCAGTAGTGACAGTAAAACCCACACGGTAAGAATGATAAAGAGTATGGACTGTAACATGCGTTTTAACGTGCTATTCACGCTGTTCCTGTTCAGTCTGAAGCTTCATCAGTTAACAGGACAATCTTGCCTGTTGTATGTCCTGTTTCCAGGCGTCGATGTGCCTCTGAGGCCTGGGGCAGGGGAAATGTATCGCTGACATGAATCCGAATTTTATCTTCATCAATCAAACCGGCACAGCGCTGCAGGATATCGGTTTGATGACGCTGTGCCTGCTCCAGTCCAAATACCTGCGGCGATAACATCACTTCGAGACTGAAACGCTGATTACGCTGTCGTGCTACCTGCCAGCTCAGATTTGCAGCGGGCAGCAGCAGGCTGACGACATCACCATAGTGTTTTACCAATGGAAACAGTTCTTCAGTGGTTTTACCGCCGACATTATCAAGCGCGATATCGACGCCTGTGCCACCGGTCCAGTCGTAAACTTCCTGCTCTACGTCCTGTTCAAGGTAGTTGATGACAAGATCGGCGCCCAGCGATTCGACGAACCGGGCCTTATCGTCATTGCTGACCGTGGTACAGACATGGGCACCGGCATTTTTTGCGAGCTGAATGGCAACGTGGCCCACGCCACCGGCCCCGGCGTTGATATAGACATGCTGTCCTTGCTGCAATTGTGCCCGGTCAAATAACGCCTCCCATGCGGTTAACAATACCAGGGGAGCAGCAGCAGCGTGTATGAAATCGAGAGAATCGGGTTTGGCCGCGACGAATCGTTCATCAAGTACGTGATATTCAGCATAATTACCTGCCGTTCCGCTCAGACCACCATGAAAGAAATAAACCGCGTCGCCGGGTTTAAACGCACTAACATCGGCGCCCGCCTCGATGATGGTGCCTGCTGCGTCACAACCGGGCACGAACGGCAAACTATCGACCGGATATAAACCGGCCCTTAGCTTGGTATCGACAGGATTAACGCCTGCCGCATGTATCCTGACCTTAATATCAGTGCTACTGCCTAATTCTGGATCGTCAATCTCGACCGGTGTCAGGCTTTCAGGACCACCATGCTGATTAACCTGGATAGCGCGCATTTCTGCTTCAGGCGTTATCCAGGAAGGACTCGGCATCAAGCGCTGCCATGCAACCGCTGCCAGCCGAGGTTATTGCTTGTCGATAGACATGGTCGGCCACATCGCCAGCGGCAAATACGCCCGGTATGCTGGTCGCTGTTGCCTGTCCTTCAATGCCGCTTTTGACAATGATATAGCCGTTATTCATGTCCAGCTGCCCGTCGAACAATTGGGTATTGGGCTGGTGCCCGATCGCTATAAAAACTCCTTTTAAATCAATATCTTTGGTTTCATCGCTCCGGGCATGTTTGATGCGCATTCCCGTGACGCCGCTGTCGTCGCCGAGTACTTCATCAAGCACATGATTCCACTCGATTTCTACGTTGCCGTTTTCAGCACGCTCCAGCAGTCGATTTGCGAGTATTTTCTCCGCCCGGAACTGGTCACGGCGATGCACCACGGTGACCTTACTGGCGATATTCGAGAGGTACAGTGCCTCCTCAACAGCAGTATTACCACCACCAATCACGGCTACCTCGGCATCGCGATAAAAAAAGCCGTCACACGTGGCACAGGCCGAGACGCCCTTACCCTGGTAGGCTTCCTCGGACGACAGCCCCAGATACTTGGCCGATGCACCGGTGGCAATGATTAAGGCATCACAGGTATAGGTTCCTGCATCGCCGATGAGTTTGAACGGTCTTTGTTCTATCTCGGCGGTGTGGATATGATCAAAAACGACTTCTGTCTCGAATCGTTCAACATGTTTTAGCATTCGATCCATTAAATCAGGCCCTTGCAGGCCTTCAACATCGCCCGGCCAGTTATCCACATCGGTGGTCGTGGTTAGCTGTCCGCCCTGTTGTAATCCGGTAATTAAAACGGGCGCAAGATTGGCACGAGCCGCGTATAATGCGGCGGTGTATCCGGCAGGTCCGGACCCCAGGATCAATAATTTCGAATGACGTACATCGCTCATGCGTGATAACTCCAATGAATACAAAAATATGACGAGCAATTGACTGTTTTTGTATGTGGCCATCGACACTGGCAGGGCAGCGTGCCGATCAACTTTTCAGTCTGTGAATTTCGTCGAGTAATGGTTCAACAAACGTGCGCTATGGTACGTGAAAGCAGTATGATCAGCAAAACTAGTCGGGCAAAAATGTTACTGGATATTTCACGATATACTATTCCAATAGTCCTTTAATAAACATATAATTACAGTATATTTCTTGTAAAAAGGTTTAACGTGAGTCAGGCTTCACGCAAACAAAAAAAAGAGGGACCACCGCTGTCCGATCACGTCCGGAAAAATGTTCGGGAGGTCGTCATCTTTGCCCTGTTGATTGGTGCTCTTTACCTGCTTATTTCACTGTTTACCTATCATCCTGATGACCCTGGCTATTCGCGTTCCGTATCCGTGGACAAGATCCATAATAGCGCCGGTGCCATTGGCGCCTGGATAGCGGATGTGCTGCTCTACATCTTCGGTTATTTTGGCTACATCATTCCGATACTGTTATTAGTCAGCGGCTGGCGCCTGTTCGTCAATCGTAAAGACAACAGGCCGTTTAACCAGCTGCTATTTTCGCTGCGTGGAATCGGAATACTGCTGGGTCTTATTGGTGGCTGTGCGATAGCCTGGATGCATTTTTACGCTGGCGATGCCTTGCCACACGAGGTGCGTGGGGCAGGTGGGATACTCGGCGACGCCATCGGCACTATAGCTTTGGAAGCAACCGGCAGTACGGGTAGCACTTTGTTATTACTGGCAATGTTCATGATTGGCCTGACCTTATACACGGGATTGTCATGGCTGGCGGTCATTGACCGTACTGGCCAGTTCACGCTCGGCAGCATTGCCGGCATCCGCCAGTCATTACTCTCATTTCGTGATAAATCCGAGGGCCGTCGCGCCCGTAAAGACCGTGAAAATGTGTTAAAACGTGACCAGGAGGTCGAAGAACAACGTATTCCGCCTGTGATCGAGCCCAAGATACCGGAGGTGAAACAGGGTATCCGCGCGGTCAAGGAAAAACAGGAAAGCCTGTTCGAGATGCCTGCCGATAGCGTACTGCCGCCGCTGGATTTACTGGATGAACCAGCACCACCCAAGGGCCAATATTCAAAAGAGGCACTGGAAGCGATGTCTCGCCAGGTGGAGTTAAAACTAAAGGATTTCGGTGTTTCCGTCGAAGTAGTTGCCGTCCATCCCGGTCCTGTTATCACCCGTTTCGAACTGGACCCGGCGCCAGGCGTAAAAGGCAGTCAGATAAGTAACCTGTCAAAAGACCTGGCCCGCTCACTGGCGGTCGTCAGCGTCCGCGTCGTCGACGTTATTCCGGGTAAACCCTATATCGGTCTCGAGATACCCAATGAAAACCGTGAACTGGTAACACTCGGTGAAATACTCAATACGCGCGAGTACGAGGCTGTTAAATCGCCAATGGTCATCGCACTCGGCAAGGATATTAGCGGCAAACCTATTGTTACCGATCTTGGCAAGATGCCGCATTTGCTGGTTGCAGGCACGACAGGCTCTGGTAAGTCAGTTGCCCTGAACGCGATGATCCTGAGCCTGCTGTATAAGGCAACGGCTGCCGAAGTTCGCCTGATCATGATCGATCCCAAGATGCTGGAACTGTCGGTTTATGAAGGTATTCCCAATCTACTTGCGCCGGTGGTGACCGATATGAAGGAAGCCGCCAACGCCTTGCGCTGGTGCGTGGCGGAAATGGAACGACGTTACAAACTCATGGCCGCGCTGGGCGTACGAAATATAAGCGGCTACAACAAGAAAGTAACTGATGCACAGCAGAAGGGTCAGCCGATTCACGATCCTTTCTATCAGCCAATAAGCGAAGAGGATCAGATACCGGAACTGGAAAAACTGCCTTACATCATCGTTGTGATCGATGAGCTGGCCGATATGATGATGACGGTCGGTAAAAAAGTTGAAGAGTTAATCGCGCGGCTGGCACAAAAGGCACGCGCCGCCGGTGTCCATCTCATCCTCGCGACACAGCGTCCTTCGGTTGATGTCATTACCGGCCTGATCAAGGCCAATGTGCCCAGCCGAATTGCTTTCCAGGTGTCCTCAAAGGTTGATTCACGAACCATCCTCGACCAAATGGGTGCGGAAAACCTGCTCGGTCATGGCGATATGCTGTTTTTACCGCCTGGAACCAGCATCCCGGAACGTGTACACGGCGCATTTGTCTCAGATAATGAGGTGCATAAAGTGGTCGATAATCTAAAATCCCGCGGCGGTGAACCGGAATATCTCGATGATATATTGCGGGGCCCAAGCGAAGGCGGTGCCGACGCAATACCTGGGCTCGATGCACCGAAAGATGATATGGATCCGCTCTATGACGAGGCAGTTCGTATCGTTACCGAAACACGCAAGGCCTCCATCTCTTATATACAGCGCCGTTTAAAGATCGGCTACAACCGCGCAGCAAGAATTGTAGAAGAGATGGAGAGCAGTGGCCTGGTCGGACCACTTGAATCGAATGGCAGTCGAGAAGTGCATGCTGCACCGCCACCACCAGTGGATTAGCTATGAAACTTTTACACATCTTCTTTCTGTTCATTTTATCCTGCAGCCATGTGTTTGCAGCGGACACTGATCCGCTGAACAGATTTCTCGACAAACTTGATACCCTGCAATCCAACTTTGTCCAGACTTTGCTGGATGAAAATGGCAGTGAACTGGAGACAACAGTAGGTACGCTTTATCTTAAACAGCCCGGGCAGTTTCACTGGGCCTATCGTGAGCCTTATGTGCAAAAGATTATATCCGACGGTGAGGTGCTCTGGATTTATGACGAAGACCTGGAGCAGGTGACCATACGTGCAATGGGTGACACCCTGGAGCAAACACCTGCCAGTATCATCCTTGGCGAGTCTGACCTGAGTAAGCATTTCGTAAAGGTCAGCCTTGGCAACATTGAGGGTTACGACTGGATTGAACTGACACCGCGCGATCTTGAGGCTGAATATAACAATATCCGTATCGGTTTCGATGATAACAAACTGGGCATGATGATTATCGACGATAACCTGGGTCAGACGACACGAATCGATTTTACTGAAGTGAGTAAAAACAAGACACTCGACGATGAGCTCTTTACCCTGGTAGTGCCTGATTATGTTGATGTTATCGATGATCGGGAAAACGATGCTGTATTGATGGAGTAATTAAAAAGCGTTTAACAGAATTTAATTCAAACATTCTGTTAAACAATGGCTATATTTATTTAATGCTCAATAACCACATACAACATACTGAATCACTAAATCAGAATATTAATTCTGAGCTAATAAGCCTGTTGTATTCGAAGTCTGTTGCCCGGCCTGCGCTGCATATCATCTCACTCATTATTTTTGTATTAATTATCATTAACCACGTAAATCCGGTTTATGCTTGCACCTGGGCAATCCTGTTGGCCGGGTTAAATATTTATCGTTTTATAGACATCAAAAAAACACAACAACAGCTTGAACACATAACGGACTATAAAACCATACAAAGACGCTATGCCTTATCCGCCGGTCTGCTTGGTGCTATCTATAGCGTTGGTATCGTCGTCTTTTTCGATCAGTTGCCTTTATTGAACCAGATGTTTGCACTGACAATGGTGTCAACACTGATGCCTGCCGGGCTGGTTTCTTTTGCCACAGACAGGCTGACGTTCTATGCCTATATCTATTCACTGACCATCCCAATCATTATCAGATTGTTTATGGAAGGTCAGTTTGTTTATCTTAATCTTGGTATATCAGCCGTCATATACGTATTGATTATGCGCAAGCTTTTCATATGGAACTACAACGTAATCAAGGATGCGATAAAGGTTAAACTGGAAAACCAGGATCTGCTTGATGCGCTAACATTGGTTAATAACAGGTTAATGGAACTGTCAGTGATTGATGATCTCACCCAGGTTGCCAATCGCAGAAGCCTGGATGAAACTCTGGAAAAAGAATGGCTGAGAGCAAAACGCAGCAAGATGCCGATATCGATGCTGATGATCGACATTGACCATTTCAAACAGTACAACGATGAATTTGGTCATCTTAAAGGTGATGAATGTCTGGTCCATATTGCCGATTTCATGAAAAACAATCTCAACAGGCCAACTGATTTTGTTGCACGTTATGGCGGTGAAGAATTCAGCATAATCATGCCAGATACCAACATGAACGGGGCCCTGAATCTTGCTGAACGAATTCATTCCGGGATAAGAGATCTTAAGATTCCGAACCCGGCTTCGCCAATAAGTAAATTCCTGACTGTTAGTGTCGGTGTTGCATCAGTTATTCCTGCAGTTAACGAAAGTCATATGGACTTAATCTATACCAGTGACCGGGCCTTGTATCAGGCTAAAAGTGATGGCCGAAATATTATTCGCTCTATAGTAGAGCTGGAAAAAAGTCCAAAGCCTAAGCTTGTTAGCTAGAAGTAATGTATTTTACATACGCTACTTTCAATATAATGCTCAGCTTATGAATCAGGATACTGACTACCGTCCACTTGCAGACCGCATGCGCCCGGCTTCTATCAGCGCATACTATGGCCAGGAGCATATTCTCGGCGCGGGTAAACCGCTGCGACAGGCTATCGAACAGGGTCGATTGCACTCTATGGTTTTCTGGGGGCCGCCCGGCACCGGAAAAACAACACTGGCGAGGCTGATCACCAGTTCATGTGAAGCACAATTCCTGACCGTTTCTGCCGTACTTAGCGGTGTAAAAGATATTCGTTCGGCCATTGAAAAGGCCAAACAGTACCGTGATGTTTATGGCAAAGATACGGTGTTGTTTGTCGATGAGGTGCATCGTTTTAACAAATCCCAACAGGATGCATTCCTGCCGTATGTTGAGGATGGCACCATCACATTTATCGGCGCCACCACGGAAAACCCATCGTTTGAATTGAACAATGCGTTGTTATCACGGGTGCGTGTCTACGTACTCAAGGCCATGGAAGAGGAGAGTCTTCTGCGTGTTTTACGTCAGGCTGTAGAGGATACTGAACACGGCTTAGGCTCGCAGTCGATAAATATTGATGATGCCGCGTTAGATAAACTGGCCCGAGTTGCAGATGGTGACGCACGTCGCGCCCTGAACCTGCTTGAAATAGCGTCGGATCTGTCTGAAGAGGGCGTTATCGATGAAGCCTTACTCGATGAGGTACTGAAAGATGGTTCGATAAGACGTTTCGATAAAGGCGGCGAAGCTTTCTACGATCAGATATCCGCCTTGCACAAATCGGTGAGAGGCTCTAATCCGGATGCGGCCCTGTACTGGTTCACACGTATGATTGATGGTGGCTGTGATCCTTTTTATATTGCGAGGCGCGTTGTCAGGATGGCATCGGAAGACATTGGTAATGCCGATCCACGCGGGATTAGAC
>CAJIBF010000032.1_pt1 | contig 10623 bp, 13 predicted proteins | sample 9199291 | NCBI WGS metagenome assembly CAJIBF01 (sample SAMEA7708293, study PRJEB35096) | sediment metagenome | biome: marine neritic benthic zone biome [ENVO:01000025]; feature: sediment [ENVO:00002007]; material: shallow marine sediment [ENVO:03000034] sea grass bed [ENVO_01000059] ...
AGTTGGAAGGCTGGGCAAATCGCCATCTGCAGGCGCAGCGTCATTGGTGATCGCCGGCATGTCTTCTTCTATTGCGGGCTGCACCGTTTCTATTTCTGCGCGATCCAATAGACTGGTTGGCGCCTGTTTAATATTTTGTGTTGCCAGATAGCCAAGAAAGAGGCTGTTCGCCAGAAAGACCGTGGCCAGAACTGCAGTGACCTTGGTCATGAAACCACTGGAGCCCTGACTACCAAATACCGTTGAAGATGATCCGCTGCCAAATGCTGCACCGGCGTCCGCGCCCTTACCATGCTGGATAAGTATAAAACCTATTAGCGCCACTGCGACCAGCACTTGTAATACAAATAATAAAGTATGAACTGTTTCCATTATTGCTACCTCATAGCCTTGCAGATGGTAAGAAAGTCTGACGCGATGAGCGATGCTCCGCCTATCAAACCTCCATCTATATCTGCCATCGTAAATAATTCTGCTGCGTTATCCGCCTTGACGCTGCCGCCGTAAAGTATCCTTATACCATCCGCTATGGCCGTATCATGCCTGGCCAGACGTAGTCGGATAAACTCATGTACCTCTTGCGCCTGATCCGGGGTTGCCGTCTTCCCGGTACCAATTGCCCATACCGGCTCGTAGGCAACAACCGCGTTGCTAAATGCGCTAATGCCAGCCAGATCGATCACTGCATCCAGCTGTCTTGCAACCACCTCTTCCGTGTCGCCGTCCTCACGCTCTTCGAGCAACTCTCCGACACACAGTATTGGCAACATGTCATTTCCACCGACAGCGACAAACTTTTCTGCAACGAGCCGATCGTGTTCGCCATACAGTGTGCGTCGCTCGGAATGACCAACAATCACATAGCGACAGTTAAAATCCATCAGCATCGTAGTGGCCACTTCTCCGGTGTATGCACCTGATGCCATTTGCGAGACATTCTGAGCACCAAGCTCAATCCTGCTGTCCGTCAGCACCCGGGCAACCTCATCCAGGTAAACATACGGCGGACAAATCGCAATATCATTACCGTCATCTGATGAATCAGCGATGCCGGCACAGACTTCTTCCAGCAGGGGACCAATGCTCGCCAGGGAGCCATTCATCTTCCAATTGGCTGCAACCAGGTATCGGCGCTCAGACATGCTTGTTCGTCCCGCTGTAAAAGGCCGCAAAGGTTACAGAGAGGCCGCCCCGAAATCAATATTTACTGCGAAATTAGCCAGATTTTTGGCCGGCCAGCTGTTCGACGTGACAATGAGCGCAGGCCGGTTCGCCGCTACAGGCCTGTTTCGCATGGCGGACGATAAGTGCATGATATTCCTGGAATAGCGTGACATCGGGGTCGAGAGCCTGCTCGAAGAACTGGCGCAGCGCCTCGTAACCCTCGTCACCGGTTATCAGGTCCAGTTTCAATAAGAGGCGCCGCGTGTAGGCATCGATAACGAAAACCGGGCGCTGAAACGCATACAGTAAAATATCGTCCGCCGTTTCCGGGCCGACACCGTTGACGCTCAACAAGCGATTTCGCAGTTCAGTATCATCGAGCTGGTTCAGCCGGTTGAATTTCCCCTCATCCAAAAACCACTGGGTGAAATTCTTTAATCGCCTGGCCTTGATATTAAAGTATCCGGAAGGTCTGATTAGTTGCGCGAGCTTATTCTCCGGCAGTTCGAGGAGCGTGTGAATATTGAGTGCCGCGCACTGTTTCAGGTTATGGATCGCTTTTTCTACATTGGTCCAGGCCGTGTTCTGGGTAAGGATAGCACCCAGCATGATTTCAAATGCCGTCTCGGCAGGCCACCATGACTGTGGGCCATAGCTATCATAAAGACGCTGATAGAGCGCCAGCAGTACTTCTCCACGTTCCATCAATTAGCGCTTTTGACAGCCTGCTGCAAAGCCTCAATATCTTTATCTTCCAGGCGCCAGTGCTGGCCGGGACGTTTCCTGCGCGGCAGGATATAAGGACCAAAACGGGTTCGTATCAGGCGAGAAACCTGCAAGCCCTGGGATTCCCACAGTCGCCGAACTTCCCGGTTACGACCTTCCATGATGACAACGTGGTACCAGTGATTGTGTCCTTCTCCACCGGAATCGACGATGTCGGTAAATCGTGCCATCCCGTCTTCCAGTTCAACGCCATCTCTTAGCTGCTGCAGCTGATCATTCGTGGCCCTGCCCAGCACTCTGACCGCGTATTCACGCTCAACCTGGTTGGACGGATGCATCAGCTTGTTGGCCAGTTCGCCGTCGTTGGTAAATAACAGCAAGCCGGTGGTATTCAGGTCCAGCCTGCCGATATTAATCCAGCGACTATTGCGCAGCCGCGGTAGTTTATTGAATACGGTGGCCCGACCTTTTTCATCGCTACGTGTACATACCTCACCAGCAGGCTTGTAGTAGGCCAAAACCTTACATATTGTTTCGCGCTGCAGATGCAGTCTGATTGCCTTGGAGTTGATCGCGACACGATCTTTCTGGCCGATTTGCTGACCCAGTTCTGCGGTCTTGCCATTAACGGTGATTTTTCCGGCCTTGATCAGTTCCTCGATCTTGCGACGTGAACCGTAGCCGGCATTGGCCAGCACCTTTTGTATTCTGTCCACAGACTAGTTTGAAAACGGGATGACCTGCGCGCTGGGCGCCGTGTCTTCGTCTTCAATTTCCTGAACTTCGTTTTGTTCTGATTGAGCTGGTTCCGATTGAACTGATACAGATTCAGATGCAGTAACCGCCTCTGTAGAGGCTAATGCAGGTTCTGTTTCCTGGTTTTGAGCAACGCTATCCGTTTCCTTTTCTGGCACAGCCGACTTGTCGCCATCCAGTGCTTCAAACAGGTCCGGGTTAATCGCGTCAAAGTCCTTGATGTCGGCCAGTGCCGGCAGGTCCGAAAGTTTCTTTAAATTAAAGTAATCAAGAAATCCCTTGGTAGTGGCCAACAGGGCTGGTTTACCGGGTACATCACGATGTCCTACGGTCTTGATCCACTCCCTTTCCTGTAACGTTTTGATGATGCCACTGCTGACGCTGACCCCGCGAATATCCTCGATCTCGGCACGCGTAATCGGCTGCCGGTAGGCAATGATGGCCAGTGTCTCCAGCAAGGCGCGTGAGTATCGCGGCGGACGCTCGTCGAACAGGCGATTGATCCATGCGGCATAGTCATCTCTGGCCTGCACACGAAAACCGCTGGCTACTTCAATGATTTCAATACCACGTCCCTGGTAATCCAACTGCAGCTGCTCAAGCGCCGAGCGGATATCGGCACGTTCAGGTTGCAGCGTCTTGTCTTCCTCGAACAGATGCAAAAGCTGATTGATGCTTAATGGCTGACTGGCAACCATCAAAGCCGCCTCGATTATATTTTGTATTTTTTCCTGACTCATGATGCTGCCTTAACGTAGATAGGACCATTGGTTTCATTCTGAAGCAACTGGATAAGTGAATCCTTGACCAACTGTAAAATGGCTAGCAGGGAAACGATGACGCCAGCGCGACCCTCTTCGACCTCGAACAGCTCGGCAAAGTCGGTGAATGTCTCCGGGTTAACCTTATCCAGCACGATACTCATTCGCTCACGCACTGATAGCGCTTCTCTCTGTATATGATGATGACTGAACATATCCGCACGGCGAAGCACTTCGGCAAACACTTTTAAAATAGAGTCCATCGAGACTTCCGGTGGCTTTTGCGTCGTCTTGCGGGCAGGAAACTCGACTACGGCTGCAAATACATCGCGCTCAATGCGAGGTAATTCATCCAGTTTTTCAGCCGCCTGTTTATAACGTTCGTATTCCTGCAGGCGTCTGATCAGCTCAGCACGCGGGTCCTCCTCGTCCTCGTCTTCTTCATGCCGTGGCAGCAGCATGCGCGATTTAATCTCGGCCAGCATCGCCGCCATGAGCAGGTATTCCCCGGCCAGCTCCAGTTGCAGATATTCCATCAGTTCGATGTAGCTCATGTACTGCTGCGTGATTTTGGCCAGCGGGATATCGAGAATGTCGATGTTCTGCTTTTTTATCAGGTACAGCAGCAGATCAAGTGGGCCCTCGAATGCCTCAAGAAAGACTTCAAGCGCATCAGGCGGGATATACAGATCTTTCGGTAGCTCGGTGATCGGGGCGCCCTGCACGATGGCAAAGGGCATTTCCTCTTGATCGTTGGCTGGAGTTTCGACTTCTTCGCTCATTGGATAACTGCTAGTTTAGGCCCACAAGCCGATCAGGACAACGCCATATCATCGATAATCGAGATGCATGGCATCGCGCACTTCTTCAAGTGTCTCGCGGGCCACGTCCCGGGCCGCATCACAGCCGTCGGCGATGATTCCACGCACGGTTTCCGGGTCGCTCACGTACTCCTCGGCGCGCTCCCGTATCGGTCCCTGTTCCTTTAATACAGATTCGATCAAAGGTTTTTTACAATCCAGGCAGCCAAACTTGGCCTTCGTACAACCATCGACGACCCAGTCTTTGGTGTCCTGATCGGAATAGACTTCATGCAGGCTCCAGACCGGGCATTTACCGGGTTCCCCGGGATCGGTTTTCCTGACCCGGGCCGGGTCAGTTGGCATCTTGCGCAACTTGTCTTCTACGACGCGCGGATTTTCCCGGAGCGAGATGGTATTGCCGTAGGATTTGGACATCTTTTGCCCATCCAGTCCGGGCATTTTTGAGGCCGGCGTTAACAGGGCCTGGGGCTCTGGAAAGATAGCCTTGCCGGAACCGTCGAGAAAACCGTTCAGACGTTCACGGTCACCTATGCTGATATTTTGCTGCTCCTCCAGCATCGCCTTGGCCTTCTCCAGGGCCTGGGCGTCACCCTGCTCCTGGTAGTTTTTTCGGAGATTGTGATACAAACGGGCATTTTTTTTACCCATTTTCTTTAAGGCTTGTTCGATCTTTTCTTCGAAATCAATCTCTTTACCGTACAGGTGATTGAAACGCCGCACGACTTCCCGTGCCAGTTCCACGTGTGCTACCTGGTCCTCACCAACAGGCACAAATCCGGCCTTGTACATAATGATGTCGGCCGTTTGCAATAACGGGTAGCCAAGAAAACCGAAGGTGGTCAAATCCTTGTTGGATAACTTTTCCTGCTGGTCCTTGTAGCTGGGTACCCGCTCCAGCCAGCTTAACGGCGTGCACATCGAGAGCAACAGGTGCAACTCGGCATGTTCCGGCACACGCGACTGGATGAACAACTTGGCCGAACCGGGATTAACGCCGACGGCCAGCCAGTCGATGACCATGTCCCAGACACTTCTTTCGATTATGGTCGGGTCCTCGTATTCAGTCGTGAGTGCATGCCAGTCGGCAACAAAAAAGAAACACTCGTACTCCTGCTGCAGATCTAGCCAGTTTTTCAGGACGCCATGATAATGGCCGAGATGTAACTGGCCCGTTGGGCGCATACCCGAGAGGACGCGCTGTTTACCCGAAGTAGACAAAAAAATCTCCTGGAAAGAACGATTGATAACCTGAAAAGAGCTGCATTATACCGATTGCTGGAATACGTAACAGGGGTTTCAGGAATGCTCCAGCGCCAGGTCTGAAAATCCCTTGCCTTCACGGACCACTATGGGTTCACCACCGGTCATATCAATCACAGTCGTGAAATCAAGGCCGCCGGCACCGCCGTCGATAATCAGGTCCAGCTGTTTTCCAAGCTTTTCCCGAATATCCTCGGGGTCGTTCTCAGGCAGTTCTGTGTCCGGCAAGACCAGGCTGATACTGATCATAGGTTCAGACAGCGCTTCCAGCAGGGCCTGAGTGATTGGATTATCCGGTATGCGTATACCTATAGTGCGCCGCTTCGGGTCCTGTAAACGTTTTGGCACATGCTGCCTGGCCTTGAGAATGAAGGTAAACGGTCCCGGCGTCATTGATTTCAGCATTCTGAACGCCGAGTTATCCAGCGATGCATAGTTGGCAATCTCGGATAAATCCCGGCAAACCAGTGTCATATGCTGGGAGGGCGGTATTTTTCTAAGTTGCCGGATACGATCCAGGGCCGATTTTTCTCCCAGACAGCAACCCAGCGCGTAGGACGAGTCCGTAGGATAGGCAATCACGCCACCTTGCTGCAAGATGGTCACCGACTGGTCTATCAGACGCAACTGCGGGTTATCAGGATGAATAGAAAAATACTGGGCCATACTGTTCGATGAATGAAATTAGGTTAATATTAAACTACTACGTAACCAGTTAACTTATAATGAAATTTCTATTTGATTTTTTTCCAGTCATTGCCTTTTTTATTGCCTTTTATGTCCCCGAAGACAGGCAACAGGGCATCTATGCGGCGACATATACAATAATGATTGCGACGCTGATTCAAATCTGCGTCTATTGGCTGCTCTACAAGAAGTTCGAAAAAATGCACCTTATCACTTTTGTCGTCGTTCTCATATTCGGCGGGTTGACTATATACCTGCAAGATGAGGTGTTTATCAAGTGGAAACCCACGATAGTGAACTGGTGTTTCGCGCTCGCTTTAATTGGCAGCCACTTTATTGGTGATAAAACCCTGTTCCAGCGCATGATCAACCTTGCGGATGAGAAAATACAATTGCCGGATCAGGTCTGGCGCAATGTAAATATGAGCTGGGGACTGTTCTTTATTTTTCTTGGCGTCGTCAATCTCTATGTCGCTTTCAGCTTCACGACCGAATTCTGGGTCAACTTCAAGGCCTGGGGCATGACGCTGCTGAACCTGGCTTTCCTGATTTGTATATTTATATATATGTATCAATACCTGAAGGAAACCGAAGAGGTCACCTCGCAGGAAGAGTAAGAACATATCTGCCAATAGTGAATTCCCATTTAATGCCATTTAGCAGAAGATAACGGCAGCCGGTAAAGAATAATAATGAGGAAAACAGACCATGTATTACGCCATTATCAGTCAGGACGTTGAAAATAGTCTTGAGAAACGACTGGGTGCCCGCACCGAGCATATCGCCCGACTGCAGGAACTGAACGATCAGGGCCGCTTGTTGATTGCCGGCCCGCATCCGCATATTGATAGTGAAGACCCGGGCCCTGCCGGCTTTAGCGGCAGTTTAATTGTGGCTGAGTTCGAGTCACTCGAAGAAGCTAAAGCATGGGCGGATGCCGACCCCTACATCACAGCAGGCGTGTACGAGCAAGTCGTCGTTAAACCGTTTAAAAAGGTTTTCCCCGGTGCCTGAAGCTGATCGCATCGAGATGATTCGGGCCTGTATCGAGAGCACGTTCTCGCCAACCGATCTCGAAATCATCGATGAATCGCATTTGCATGTTGGCCATACCGGACATGGCGGTGCCGGACATTTCAAAGTCAAAATCGTATCGGATAAATTTTCAGCACAGGCGCCGCTGGCCAGACACCGCATGGTCTATGCCGCGCTGGACAACCTGATGCAGACGGAAATACATGCCTTAAGTATTGAAGCATTAACGCCGGACGAAGCTGGCTGAGTATGGCCCTGGTCAAACCTTTTTTGAAATGGCCCGGCGGCAAGTACCGTATCCTGGACCGCATACAGCAACACCTGGGAGACGGAAAACGCCTGGTTGAACCCTTTGTCGGTTCAGGCGCGGTTTTTTTAAACAGCCACTATGACAAATACCTGCTGGCTGATACCAACCCGGACCTGATTGGTCTCTATCAATATTTGCAACAGGAAGGCGAACAGTTTATTGATTACTGCCGATCCTTTTTCAAGGACAATAACAACGACGAACGACGCTACTATTTTTTTCGACAACAGTTTAACGAGACCTCGGACACGCGGTTAAAATCGGCCCTGTTTCTTTATCTTAATCGCCATTGTTATAACGGTCTGTGCCGCTATAACTCCAGGCATGAATTCAACACACCTTTTGGCCGCTATAAGAAACCCTATTTCCCGGAAAGCGAACTGTTTGCCTTTTTTGGCGCGGCGAAAAAAGCACGGTTTATTCATGCCAATTTTGTAGAGACCATGAAAAAAACTAAAGCCGGAGACGTCGTGTATTGTGACCCACCTTATACGCCGTTATCGAAAACCGCTTACTTTACCGATTATTTCACTGGTGGTTTTGCCTGGACTGAGCAGATCAAGCTGGCACAATGGGCTGAGAAACTCAGCAATAAAGGCATCCCCGTCATAATCTCCAACCACGATACCGATAACACCCGAACACTTTATAGCGACGCCGGAGCGAAAACCGAGGGTTTCCTGGTAAGAAGGACGATTAGCTGCGATGTAAAAAACAGAAATAAAATCGGGGAAATTCTTGCCGTATTTTCCGCAAGCTAATAATGAATTATAAAAAATCCGGACCGGTACTAAACCTGTTGCAGTATTGATCGTATCACTTAAAATGCGCCCCACCCTGTTGAGATAAAAACCCGTATTAATCGATCATGGATCAAACGCTTGAACTCACCACAGAGCTGATAAACCGCGAATCGGTCACCCCTGAAGACGCCGGTTGTCAGAAACTGATAGCAAAACGTCTTGCCGATTGCGGTTTCAGGGCCGAGCATCTTCGTTTTGAAGAGGTTGATAATCTGTGGCTTGTCCATGGTGATGGCGAGCCGCTTTTTTGCTTTGCCGGACATACCGATGTCGTGCCGACCGGGCCACTCGATAAATGGGACAGTAATCCTTTCAAGGCAGAGATTCGGGAAGGTTATTTATATGGTCGCGGTTCTGCAGATATGAAAGGCGGGATCGCGGCGATGGTACTGGCAGCGGAACAATTCGTCGCAGCACACCCGGATCACAACGGCACCCTGGCCTTTCTTATAACCAGTGATGAAGAAGGGCCAGCGGTTAACGGTACGCGCAAGGTAGTGGAATATCTTGAGGAGAACGATATCAGGATTGACATGTGCCTGCTGGGTGAACCCTCCAGTGACAAGCAACTGGGTGATGTAGTCCGTACCGGGCGTCGCGGCTCGCTCAATGCTGTACTCACGGTAAAAGGCATACAGGGTCATGTCGCCTTTCTGGATGCCGAGCATAATCCCATACATCAGCTGAGTCCGTTCCTGTCAGAGTTTACATCGATGCAATGGGACCAGGGCAATGCTTCATTTCCACCAACGACTTTTCATATCTCCAATATCAACGGTGGCACCGGCGCGGAAAATGTCGTGCCCGGCGAAGTCAGGTTGATGTTCAATTTCAGGTTTTCGACCGAGACCAATGCGACAGAACTGCAGGAAAAGGTGCTCGCGCTGCTGGATAAGCATGAGCTGGATTACGATATTGACTGGAAACTATCCGGCCTGCCGTTCCTGACCGACTCTGGCAGACTGGTCGAGGCCAGCCGCGAGGCAATAAAAAATGTCTGTGGTATTGATACGGTTTGTTCCACGGGTGGTGGAACATCAGACGGGCGTTTTATCGCACCAACCGGGGCAGAAGTGATCGAGCTCGGTGTCGTCAATAAAACCATTCATAAGCTTAATGAATGCGTAAAGGTTGAAGACCTGGATAAACTGACCCGAATCTACGGCAACATACTTGAACGATTACTACTGGATTGATTATGGAACGCCTGATTGAAAGAGCCCTGTTCGCCAGCCGCTGGCTGCTCGCACCGATTTTCCTTGGCTTATCACTGGCCCTGGTTGCACTGGCTATCAAGTTTTTCCAGGAGCTTTTTCATGCCCTGGCGGTAATCGTTACGATGACCGAGGCAGAACTGATCCTGTCTATCCTTTCCATGATTGATATGGCGCTTGTCGGCAGCCTTATCGTTATGGTGATGTTTAGCAGCTATGAAAACTTTGTTTCAAAGATTGATCTTGATGAGAGTGATGAGAAGCTGGACTGGCTGGGCAAGCTCGATTCAGGCAGTCTGAAACTGAAAGTCGCCGCTTCTATCGTCGCCATTTCATCGATTCACCTGCTGCAAAAATTTATGGAAGTACAAACAATCGATAATGACAAATTACTCTGGTACGTCGTCATACACATGACCTTCGTGCTCTCAGCGCTGTTACTTGCTGTGCTGGATCGCATGGCCTTTGCCAGCCAGCGTGAAAAATAGAATTTACGGCTAACGCAACAGATTATATTTGATAATACAGTACATCGCGCGTACGCCATCTTTCCAGTTAATCTTTTTGCCTTCTGCATAGGTACGGCCATAGTAGGAAATACCAACCTCATAGATACGACATTTGAGCCTGGCCACCTTGGCTGTTAATTCAGGCTCCAGACCAAATCCGTTTTCCTCAATCTCGATCTGTTTGATAATTTCTGACCTGAAGGCCTTATAACAGGTTTCCATATCAGTCAGGTTGAGGTTGGTAAACATGTTTGACATGAATGTGAGGAAACCATTACCCAGTCGATGCCAGAAATACAGGACGCGATGAGCACTGCCGGATATAAAGCGGGAACCAAATACAACGTCCGCTTTATTGGCAACAATGGGTGCCATTAAACGATCGTATTCTCCGGGGTCATATTCGAGATCGGCGTCCTGTATCAGGACCACATCGCCTCTTATGTGCTTAAGGCCGGTTCTAATCGCCGCGCCCTTGCCCTGGTTCTCCTCATGCAGAAACAGCTGATCGATCTCATCCTTGAGTTCTTCCTGGAGTATTTCGCGTGTACCGTCTGATGAACAATCATCAACA
>CAJIBF010000057.1_pt1 | contig 10410 bp, 10 predicted proteins | sample 9199291 | NCBI WGS metagenome assembly CAJIBF01 (sample SAMEA7708293, study PRJEB35096) | sediment metagenome | biome: marine neritic benthic zone biome [ENVO:01000025]; feature: sediment [ENVO:00002007]; material: shallow marine sediment [ENVO:03000034] sea grass bed [ENVO_01000059] ...
CCTTTGTGTCCGGAGCGGCTTTGGGATTGGCCAATGTACCCTTAATGGTGACCAATTCGGCCAGCTGGCCCACACTGATACCGCTTCCTTTTCTGGCCTGTGGATCGATGCCAATACTGAGTTCTTCAGTCTTAAGATTCACCTGGCCAGAGCCTATGATATTCATATAGTTGGTATTGAAGGCCAGGCCTTTATCCAGCGAAGCCATGCCGTCTTTTATCTTAGCATTGACCACACCACAACTTATCAATGTGTCTTTCTTTGTACCCACAGAGCCTGAAAAGACGTTACTGAACGTCATCATGATCAGGCCTGATGATTCTCCTTTATCATCGGTTCCCTTGAGTGTCGCTTCTCCCATCTGCATCACAATCTTACCGTTGGAAACGGCCATTATCTCGGCCACGGATGAACCCTTGCCAGTTATGTTGATGTCGATGTTGGTATTACCGCCGGTTAATTTATCGGCGAGGTGGGGAAGGGATGAGGCCTGGAAATCAATCAGCTTGATCTTGGTATCCAATGCGGCTGATTTGCCGCTGCTTGCGTCCAGGTCAACGAAGATATTGGCCTTACCGCCACCGGCATTTGCTGACAATGGATTGATAGATAATTTGCCATTATTCAGATTCAGCGCCAGCTTGACGTTATCCAGATCCAGGTCAGCGGTTTTTATCTTTTTGGCAATCAGGTCCAGCTTCACATCGGCTGCCTTGAGTCCTTCAAGCGGCAATGGGTCGGCAGAGAAGACCTTGTCCTTCTTGGGCTGCTGTTTCGGCTGTTCTTCTTTGGCAGGGGCCAGCTCCGCCAGGTCGATAGTATTTGAATTTAACGTCGCATCAATAAATGGCCTCTTGCCTGAAAGATTAATAAGGGCATTACCGGTCAGGTCGGTATTGGCCAACTGCAGTTTAAGGTCTTTAAGCTGGTAGGCTTTGTCTTTATCAGCAGCTGTCGCTACTAAGGTTAAGGGGCCCAGTTCGGGTAATTCCGATTTCGCAATCTTATTCAGATCTGACAATTTCGGTACGGATAGGTTGGCTGTAATATTGATGCCCTTCATGTTTTGAATATCAGTAATCTTGCCTTTTGCTGAAAGCTCGGCCGTATTGACTGTTGCCTTAAGCGTGTCGATAAAAAAACCTGAAGCTTGCTTGCTGAGCCTGACATCCATCTCGACAGGACCGGTATCAGGCAGCTCCTGTTTGGTAAAGGGCGCCAGTGCCTTTGCATTGGATAGCTTGGCGGCCAGGGTGAGGTCCAGACCAGGAATTTCCAGGGGCTTGGCCAGCTGCGCGATAAGCGCATTGATATCTTTAACTCCGGAGATCTTAACCTTGCCGCTCAGATTCGCTATATCCGAGTTCAGCGATAAATCATTAATCTCAAATGAATCTTTTTGCTGCGCGATGGCGGCAGCCAGTTCCACTGCACCAATTTCCGGTAGTTCCTGTTTAGCCAGCTTATTTACCGTCGACATACTGGCCAGGTTCAGTTCGATATTCAGATCCATACCCTGGAGTTGTTTGGGCTTGTCTATCTCACCTTTGATGCTGGTATTGATATCACCAATTTCTGCATCGATATCCAGTGAATAGGCTTTATTTTCAGTCAGTGCGCTGAGGGAACCTGATGTTCCGGAGACAGAAATCGGAATGTCGTTATAGTTTGCCTCAAGCATCAGGTCCATCGGACTTAAAAAACCACCTGATTCGACACTTAACTCATTAATCTCCACTTTTTCCGTGGTACCGCTTGCCGCATCGATATAGGTCAGGCTGGCGTTATTGATCTTAATCTCGTCTATTTCCAATGCAGGCACGCCGCCAGCTGCAGCAGTATCTTTCGCTTTTTCCGGTTTAGCCTCTGCCAGGGTGAGTTCCCAGTTGCCTTTACCATCCTTGTTTTTCTCGAGCAGGATAGACGCATCGTTCAGAATCAGACGTTTCACCACGATGTTTTTACTGAGCAGCGGGAGCAGGGCAACCTGGGCCTCGAAGGTGCCGACTGTCAGCATATCCGGCTGGTTACCCCATTCACTGTTGCCAAATTTCACACCGTTTACAGTAACAGTAGGGATAAGTGAGACACCCAGGCCGAGATCGCCCTCGATGCTGAAAGAACGATTGGTTTGCTTCTGCACAACGCTGACGATTTCGCCCTTGTACTGATTCACATCAAAAGTGGCAATGACGACGACGATAATGCCGATAAACAGGACGAATACACCTGCAGCAATTTTAATGAATAATTTCATGGTGGTAGCGCGCTTAATTAATTGGAGGTTTGATTATAGATAACCTGACCCATGCGTCTACCGTAAATAGGTGACATTCCTGCAATTAAAAACTGAATAGCCAATCAACAAAATACATCTAATTTGAGACGTCATCCATTGACTCATAACAACTAGACTGTCAAAAATTCAACAAAGAAAGTGATTCAGAAACAATGACTTATACACATTACTATTTAGTCTGTATAATTATACAGTATAATTATTTCTAAGCTCTTTAGATTAATATATAGATAACAATTACTTATACTGCTTATTAATTGTTTTGAAATACTTGTTGACTGTAAGCTATTGAAAGGTTATAAACAGTCTAAATAGACTGTATAATTATGCTGACCAGTAAACAAATAATAGAACAGACGGGCATTTCCCGGGCGACACTGAACAACTACATCGCCATGGGTTTGCTGCAAAAACCACTGGTGCAGCGTACCCAGGAAGACCACGGACGTTCCCCTCGCATCGGTTATTTTTCCGATGACGCCATTGATCGAATCAGGCAGATACAAAAACTAAAACAGGATGGTTGCTCCATGGCAGAAATTTGTGAGCAACTCGGCACCCGTCAAGTCGGTTCAGGAACTGAAGCAAAGATTGATGACAGAAAGTCTCTCACTGTTGAAGTCGGTGTGGAAGATATTCCTGGACCGGCGTACATGGTGAATAACAATTTTGAGCTGGTCTGGTGGAATGATGCCGCCGTTAACGTCATTTTTGGCGACGAGCAGACCATACAAAGCGAAATAGGGGAGCGCAACCTGCTCAAACTATTGATGGAATCTCCCGTATTCCGGCAAATGCAGCAGTGGCAGAACATACTCTCCAGCCACCTGGAGACCGCAAAAGTGCGTTTATCACGCTCAAACCTGACATCAATCTACACATCACTCGAACATGAAGACTCAAGACTGCTCGACAGCATGTTCGAGGAGGTCGAACCGGTCCATCAGGCTCCGATGGTTCACTATCCCGTTACACTGGCACTGGATGACAAGGAAGAGGCACCTTTTAATCTCTATGCCTGCTTTTTTCGGGAAGGCGTTTTATTTGCATATGCACAGTCAGAAATGGACACCTCGCCATTACTCGAGCTATTGACGCATCGCGACCACGTTATCCGTAACTTATTGAAAAAACGGAAACCTTTCCTGACTTCCCTGGCTGTGATGGTGGCCGATCTGCAAAATTCCGTGCAGATCTGTGCTGAATTACCGCCTTACGAATATTTCGAGTTAATCAACCATATCTGGCAGGCCGCCGAACCGATCTTTCGAAAGTACTACGGTACGCACGGTAAACACGTCGGTGACGGCATGGTGTATTACTTCTTCCCGCAACCAGACAGTAATTACATCATGAACGCGATGCAGTGTGCGCATGAGCTCAGAAACATGATGCAGGAGGTTAGTCGTGAGTGGCAATCACGTAAAAACTGGCTGCATTCGCTTTGTCTGAACGTGGGTATGGATGAAGGGCAGGAATGGTTTGGCTCCTACTACAGTGGCTCCAATCTCGAATTTACCGTGCTTGGCGACACCGTCAATAATGCTGCGCGAATAAGTGACTTTGCCCAGCATGGTTCCATCTGGGCCACAAAAAGCATGCTTGAAAGTCTCAGCTCTAAAGAACGCGGAAGACTGCGCTATGGCATACGCCGTCGCACGGTGGAGACGGAGGAGGAGATACTCGTTAAAGATATCTATTCCAGGGTGTCTGGCATCGTCGATTTGTCGGAAGGGAGAAACTACAAGTTTAACGACATCGCCACACTACCCGTTACCGAAATTATCGATCTCAATCAAAAAACAATACCGGGAGAAAATAAGAATGATGAACGTGACTGATAAGTTCGATATCACTGACAGACTCAGTATCAGCGACCGATTCAAAATTCCGGAAGAAGTCCTCGCCAAAGAGATTGATACCAATGAAAGGGCCGTCGTTAACTTCATTATCTTTGGGGGAACGTCGGCTTTTTTTATCTGGTCCTACATCCTGATTAGCATCCTGCTCATTCAAGACCCTACATCCTATTTAACATAATATACATTATGCGAAGTTAATAATACGTCTAAATACACATCAGCTATCTCGAACTATCTCCAGCGTCACCTGATTAGTCGGTAATATCCTCTCTATCACGCCTTCTACAGGCTCTGCAGTGGACGGTGCCGTTGGGTGCCGGTATTTGACCTTAATAACAATTCTTACGAACCCTTCGTTTTCTTCTACAACGAGCACCTCGTCAAAATCCGGTGGATTGATCTGATTGCCAGTATTGAATTTCTGTATGACATGATAATGCTCATGATCGTCTGTTTCAGCCCTGTCTTTATGAATTGCGACGATGACAGCGCCGGTACCATACTTGATATGAAATAAGACATGATGAGTTAGTGCTTCGAAATTGAAAATATTGTCCATCTATTTCACCCTAAACTAGCCGAATCAATAATCAGTCATACCATACATAGTTTAAATGATTATTAAGCTGATACTTGTTCTACGTTATTAAGCTCTATATGCCCTGCTGCTGAAATTGCTGAAAATGGTAATAATTTGAACTTTATACATTGACAAATTAATACGTTGATTTAATGTTTAGGTATATTGCTAATTCTGGCTACAGAAATATGGCGGCCAAAATGGGGAGAATAATGAAATGAACCAAACACGAACCTGGTTAAAGCCATTCCTTTTATTACTAGCGATAGGTGTATCTGGTCATGCCATTGCTGCGGAGCAAACGCTAAAAGCGACGATGGCATGGAATGCAGACGGCACAATATACGTGATAGGCCCTGATTCGGTGTTATTCAAGGGCGACCTGACCGGTGTTTTTTACGTCGAAAAGGCATCTGGGGATTTAAATGCGGCCTTTGCGAAATGTCCTTTGGATATGAAGGTAAGCAAGCAGGACAGCACCACTTCAGGTACCGGCTTTTGTGAAATCATCGGCGAAGGCGGTGATTCTGTCTTTGCTTCTCTATCTTGCGAGGGAAAACTGGGTGTCTGCCGTGGCAAGTTTAAATTAACCGGCGGTACAGGACGCTTCAAAGGAGCAACTGGTTCCAGTGACCTGGAGATACGTTCAGTCGTTAATTCACTGGTTCTAGGTATGGGTAGTGGCAGCCAGATAGCTGTGAAGTCTGGCATCGCAATTCTGTCTAAACTCAAATACAACATCCCTTCTGAAAAATGATGGCCGTTTGCATGAACATGAGGAACGTCGCATGAACTCAAAAGCTAAACTAATCGCAATCTTCTCAGTATTTGTTTTCTTTTCTACGGAAGCGTTAGCGACCTCATTAAGATGTGGTAGCCACGTGATAAATTCCGGAGGCAGGAGCGGACCTGGCAAGTATGAAGTCTTAAAAAGATGCGGCGAGCCCACAGAACGTTTTGGTAATAGCTGGGTTTATGAGCGTAAAGGTGGAAAGCGAGTTGTCATTGTGTTCAAGGACAGCGGTGTGATATCAAGTATTAAACGCGCCGATTAATCTGGCTGGATTTTAATTTATTTGATATTTCCTGACTGAAGACAGTCAGTCTTCAAACACAGACAGCTCCAGTCGTTCGCTGTCTCCCAGCCAGTAAGCATAGTCGGTGTGATCCTTTAGATCATCGCCTGTCAGGCCATGCACCAACACCGTGAGACCATCACGGTTTTCATCCAGCCACGGAATAAATTGATCAAAATCCTTGCTGCCAAAGATAATCTGGCAACTTCCCCTGGGATGGGGCCCTATCGGTTTTTCGTGGATACGCCCTATTTTGAATTGAAACTGCTCGCCTAGCCGTTCGATCACTTTTTTAGCCCTTTCCAGGGATGATTCATCAAAATAAATATGCGCATGATAGGCCTTGTGCGCATTAACCGGACGCTTGATGACGCTCACTGCTTATTTATGTGTCAGGGTTTACTGAATCAAGGATATTCTGAATATCTTCAGTACGCTGCTTGAAAAACCTGGTTGCCGGATTTTGTCGCTGCTGTTGCGTATTTTCCAGAAGTTGTTCCAGTGCTGTGTCGGCGTCCAGTGCTTCGCTGATTGATTTCGGCAGCAGTGATTCCTGTTCATCGATCTGCAACAGTTCTTTCTCTTCTACCGTGCCAATAATGCCGTTGTTGAGTCGCTGGTAGTCCTGTTCCAGTAATACCATCTGATGATGCTGTATTGGTTTGCACTCCGTATCAAGCTGGGCCGCGGTTAAATTGCTATAGTGCACGAGCCCGCTACTATCGACACAGCGCGTAAACTCGATAGCGAGTAATGACGGGCTGATCAGTAATTGCAGTATGATGAACGTATATTTCACAATTAATTGCTTAATAATTTTTAAATCACTATACACAAGTTACGTATTTTAATTAATGATGTCATCCATGGACCTATCCAAGATCATAGACCAGGAATTCGAGCTTGATGATGACATTATCTATTTAAATCATGCGGCCGTTTCGCCCTGGCCAAGAAGAACCACTGCCGCCGTGCAGGCCTTTGCCGAGGAAAACTGCATTACTGGCGCCACCCACTACCCTGACTGGATGGCGAAGGAACAGCACTGCCGTAAACAGTTACAGCAACTCATCAATGCCCCCTCTGTCGATGATATCGGCCTGCTGAAGAATACCTCCGAAGCGCTGTCAGTCGTGGCCAGCGGCATTGCCTGGCAAGCCGGCGATAATATCGTCAGTACCAACGAGGAATTTCCATCCAACCGCATCCCCTGGCAGGCACAGGCACAGCATGGCGTTGAATTCAGGGAAATCGATATCTCCGATCTCGACAGTGCCGAGCAGCGGCTGATCGAGGCCTGTGATGAGAAAACACGCCTGTTAACCGTAAGCTCGGTCCAGTATGGCTCCGGCCGCAGACTGGACCTGAAACAGCTGGGTGATTTCTGTCAGGCAAATGGCATATTGTTCTGTGTCGATGCGATTCAAAGCCTTGGTATCCTGCCGACCGATGTGCAGGAGATTGGTGCGCATTTCATTATGGCCGACGCGCATAAATGGCTGCTGGGTCCCGAAGGCATAGCTGTTTTCTACTGTGCCGAGTCTGTGCGTGACCAGTTGCAACTGCATCAATATGGCTGGCATATGATCGAGCATGCCGGCGACTACAACCAGAAGGAATGGGAACCCGCGAGGTCGGCCAAGCGTTTCGAGTGCGGCAGCCCCAACATGCTGGGTATCTATGCGATGTCGGCCAGTTTGTCTTTAATCCTGGAGATTGGGGCAGAAAATATAGCTAGATTTATTATAAAGAATACTTCACAAATTATTGATTATATTAATAATATTGAAGATATTACGCTGCTTACACCAGCTGAAGAAGCACGTCGCGGCGGTATTGTCACTTTCAAGATTGCCCACCAGGATAATGCTCAAATCTATACTAAACTTATGAAAAATAAAGTAATTTGCGCCAATCGCAAGGGTGGGATCCGCTTCTCTCCACACTTCTATACGAAGCCGGAAAAAATCCAGAAAGGGCTTGAAGTATTATCTTTAAATATTTAATTTAGTTAAACTTTTTGAAGTAATTTTCTGTCGTTGTTTGTGCCACTTCCTGGTAATCAACCTGCTTTAGCTCGGCGATGAATTCAGCGACGTGTTTTACGTAGGCGGGCTGGTTAGTCTTGCCACGAAAAGGCGTGGGTGCGAGATACGGTGAGTCGGTCTCAACCAGTATCCGCTCCATCGGCACCTGGGCAGCAACTTCCTGAAGGTCTTTCGCATTCTTGAAGGTCACTATCCCGGAAAACGAGATGTAGAAGTCGAGGTCCATCGCGGCTTGTGCCGTCTCCCAGTCTTCAACGAAGCAATGCATGACACCGCCAACGGTATCGGCACCCTCCTCCTTCAGGATCCTGATGGTGTCCTCTCTGGCCTCGCGGGAATGAATGATCAGCGGCTTATTAAGTTCCTTGGCGAGATTTATATGCTGACGGAATCGATCTCGCTGCCAATCCAGATCGCCTTCGCTGCGAAAATAATCGAGCCCTGTCTCACCTATCGCCACCACCTGGTCGTCGTTGGCCAGCTGCAGGAAATAGTCGCTATCAAACTCTTCGGCCAATTCTGTATTCGGATGTATCCCTACCGAGGCCGAGACCATCTTATGCTGTTTAGCGAGCTCAATGATTGCGGGTGAACCTTCCAGATCTATGGCGACACAGAGCATATGCCCGACATCGTTATGTTTTGCCTCTGAAAGGATATCGTTGACAGCCATCGACTCGCTCAGCAGCGGAATATGGCAGTGTGAATCAACCAGCATAATGAAGGTTTAGGAAAGAAAGAAAAAACTCACATCGTGTGAGTTGGGCGATCAGACTTTAGTGCTCCAGCCAGTTGGGTTTCGATCTTGCTCTTGGTAGCGCCTTTATCGAGCTCACTGAACTGCACGCCGATACCGGCCGTTTTGTTACCCTGGGCGCCTTTGGGCGTAATCCAGACAACCTTACCGGCAACCGGTAACTTGTCCTTGCTATCAGTGAGTGTCAGCAGCATGAAGACTTCATCCCCGAGCTTGTAGGGTTTTGCCGTAGGGATAAACAGGCCGCCATTCTTGACGAAAGGCATATAAGAAGCGTAAAGCGCGCTTTTATCGCGGATGGTCAGGGACAGAATACCCTGTCTTGGATCGCGCCCAGCTGCCATATTGATAACCTCTTACATTACAAAGATTTAGTAGGATTATTCCAGTAAATAACAATCTCTTCAAGAAGAGCCAGAGGATTGTAGTTCATTGGTCCCGACGCCTGCTGGTATTTTTCCTGCAAAAACCCGTAAATACGCAGCATTTTTAGCAAGTCTAAAGTGTTTACCATGGCTTGCAAGTCCTGTTTCAGGTCAGAATTCAGCAGTTTGGCCTTGTCCTGCAACAACTTCATGCGAACCAGGTCCTGCAGAAAACGCATCAGCATGATAATCACGCGTTCACAACCCAGGTTCTGCCAGTCGTTGGCCAGCGCCACCGGATTCAGTTTTTCTGCCTGCAGCTGCTTCAATTCACTCAACATGGCCTGTCGATGTTGAAACAGTTCATCATCGAGCATATTCAGTGCGCGTAACGGTCCACCGTCTGCAAGATGCAGCAGTAACTCCGGCGCAACATCACTGCTCTGCTGCTGTTGTAACCAGTTAACCGTCGCTTCATCCAGGGCCGGTTTTATCTCAATTTGCTGGCAACGACTCCTGATCGTTATCGGTAATCGATCCGGGCTGCTACTGAGCAGGATTAGCATTGATTGCTCCGGCGGTTCCTCAAGCGTTTTCAACAAAGCGTTTGCGGTTGCCCGGTTCATCGCATCGGCAGGATGCAGAATCGCAATCTTGTTGCGACTGCTGAAACTCTTCAGCGACACATACTCGATCAGTTCCCGGACCTGGGCGATACGGATCTGTTTGCCCTCTTCTTCCGGTTCAAGCAGCTTGATATCCGGATGACTGCCGGCCTGGAATAATTGACAGCTCTGACAGCGGCCACAGGCGATTTCACTATCGCCAGGTTCCAGACACAGCAGACGCATACTCAGACAGTTGGCAAGATGCTGCAGCCCTGTTCCCTTGTTGCCGCTAATCAACAGGCCATGCGGCATGCGCTGCTGTTCCAGCATCGCCATCAACTGCTGCCATGCCTTTTTTTGCCAGGGATAGAGTTCTAGCATAGTTGCCTGTCGGTAAGTACGTCCTTGATTTGTTCCTTAACTTGTTCCAATGGCTGTTCGGAATTGATGATGCAATAGCGTTCAGAATATTGCTCTGCTCTTTTAAGGTAACAGGCCCTGACCCTTTCAAAGAAATCGATATGTTCCTGCTCAAAGCGGTCGGCCTGGCTGCGACTGCCGGCGCGGCGCAGTCCGACACCTACATCCAGATCAAATAGCAGGGTCAGATCAGGTTGCAGTCCCTTTTGCACCCAGTCTTCCAGGATTTCAATACGTGCCCGATCGATTCCACGTCCGCCACCCTGGTAGGCATAGCTGGCGTCGGTAAAGCGATCGCAGAGCACGGTCCTGCCAGCTTGAATAGCAGGCAATATGACTTCTTCCAGGTGCTGCGCGCGAGCCGCAAAGATAAGCAGTAATTCGGCAAGATCGGA
>CAJIBF010000228.1_pt1 | contig 10401 bp, 5 predicted proteins | sample 9199291 | NCBI WGS metagenome assembly CAJIBF01 (sample SAMEA7708293, study PRJEB35096) | sediment metagenome | biome: marine neritic benthic zone biome [ENVO:01000025]; feature: sediment [ENVO:00002007]; material: shallow marine sediment [ENVO:03000034] sea grass bed [ENVO_01000059] ...
CAAACGTGACCGGTGTACTCTGCACCATCATGCCAAGCATCACCGCGGTCATCGCCGGGAACCCCAACGCCACCAGCAACGGTGCAACGATCGCGGCCGGCGTACCAAAACCGGATGCACCTTCAATGAAGCTGCCAAACAACCAGCAGATGATGATCACCTGCACTCGTCGATCATCTGAAATTGACGAGAAACCATGCCGGATTACCAGTACCCCACCGGAATGCTTCAGGGTATTGAGTAACAGTATGGCGGCAAAGATGATGAACAGGATATTAAAGGTAATGAACAAACCCTGAATGGAAGAAGCCACTATGTTTGCCAGTGACATCTGCCAGGCCAGGCTGGCGATGAGAGCTGTGAGCAGGAACACAAACGGCATCGCCACACGTGCCGGCATTCGAAGCCCTACCAGCATGATGCCTGCAGAAAAGATAGGCAGGATAGCCAGCAAAGCTTGCGGGTTTGAAGTCATGCAGTTGATTATAAATGAACAGTCGATAATGACACCCGACTGGAAAGGTGAAATAGCTGGCTTAAGTCAGCTTCGAATTAGCACGTGGAATGAAACACTCCACCCACGGCGATACCGTCATCGATCAGCGTGTTATATAGCGCTGCGGCCTGCTTGGTTTCAAGGACATGAAAAGGGATGGCCTTATCTTCGAGAAACTGTTTTGTTTCCTTGCAGGTTTGCAGGACTAGCAGCATGCCGCGTGACAGGATAATCTCTTCGGCACCCTGATCGATAAGTTCGCTAATATCAGCCACCTGAATACCGGGCGTGTGGTGGGTATTGGTTTCCGTCCAGTCCCATGCTCGGCCACCACCCGGCCAGAGCTTGAAATCCTTACCCGGACCGACACCTTCCACCTCCATCTTCCCCCAGGAAATACTGACGATACGTGGTGATATTTTAATGGCATCATTCATAAGCTAAAGTATAGCTATTGTTTGATAATGCGTAATAGAAAGACTTATCCTGCAAGCATGATCTTGAACTAAGGAAAGGCAGCATAACTGAAATAAAAAAACTCCCGGCTAGCGGGAGTTTTTGATTTTAAAACTAAAGTTACTGGATTAAAGCGGAGCCGGTAAATCTGTAGCACCCATGAGGTATTCATCTACTGCTGCTGCTGCAGAACGTCCCTCGGCAATCGCCCATACGATCAAACTCTGACCATGCTGCATATCACCTGCGGCAAAAACACCATCGACATTGGTCTTCCAGTCTTCCTGCCAGACGTTTTCACGATCCGTCACCTTGACGCCGAGCTGCTCCAGCAGGCCTTGCTTCGGTGAGCCGGTGAAACCCATTGCCAGCAATACGAGATCGGCTTTCAGTACCTCAGCACTATCCGGTACTTCGTTAAACATAATACGGCCGGCCTCGCGTTGCATTTCAACCTGAACCAGTTCCAGTTCTTTTACGTTACCATCATCATCGCCGATGAAACGCTTGGTCTGTACTGAATAGAGTCGCTCACCACCCTCTTCATGTGCCGAGGCGGTACGGAAGACAAACGGCCACTCCGGCCAGGGATTGGTGTCGGCTCGCTGTTCCGGTGGTCGCGGCATGATCTCCAGCGAGGTCACAGAAGCCGCACCATGACGATGAGACGTGCCGATACAGTCGGCACCAGTGTCGCCGCCACCGATGATGATCACATGTTTGCCTTCCGCGCTAATCTGCCCTTCTGCCGGGATATCATCACCCATACAGAGTTTGTTTTGTATTGGCAGGAATTCCATCGCCTGGTAGATGCCCTTCAGTTCACGGCCCGGGATAGGTAAGTCGCGTCTTACTGTCGCACCTCCACACAGGACCAGGGCATCAAATTCTTTTTTCAGTTCGGTGGCATCGATATCCACACCGATGTGTGCATTGGTTTTAAAGACGACACCCTCGGCTTCCATCTGCTCCATGCGACGGTCCAACACGCTTTTTTCCATCTTGAATTCAGGGATGCCATAGCGTAACAGGCCACCGATACGATCATCGCGTTCAAACACCGTCACATCATGTCCGGCACGCGCCAGCTGCTGCGCAGCAGCGAGCCCGGCAGGTCCGGAACCAATCACGCCGACCTTCTTGCCAGTTTTGATTTCTGCCGGCTCCGGTTTAACCCAGCCGTTTTCCCAGGCCTTATCGATGATAGATAATTCAACTGCCTTGATTGTTACCGGGTCATCATTAATACCTAGCACGCAGGCACCTTCACACGGCGCAGGACACAAGGTGCCGGTAAATTCAGGAAAGTTATTGGTGGCGTGCAAACGTTTAATAGCTGACTGCCACTGGTCGCGATAGACAAGGTCATTCCAATCGGGAATCAGGTTGCCCAACGGACAGCCCTGATGACAAAAAGGAATCCCACAGTCCATACAGCGGGCGGCCTGTTCTTTTAATGGTGCCACCGGCCATGGTTGCATGACCTGTTTCCAGTCCTGTTTACGTTCCTCTACCGGACGATAGGGTTGTTTTTCTCTGGGGTATTCGATAAACCCGGTTACCTTACCCATGGGCGGCCTCCATTACAGCTTCATCTTCTGGCATGCCTGTCTCACGCGCTTTCTTGATAGCAAGTAAAACACGCTTGTAGTCTTTCGGCATAACTTTCACAAATTTACTCATCTGGTTATCCCAACCATTCAGTATGCTTTTCGCTACCGTACTCTGGGTGTAGTTAACGTGATTGTTCAACAACGTCTTCACGGTATTGATGTCTTCTTTATCCATGGGATCGAGATCAACCATGGCCTGGTTGCAGCGAATATCAAAATCGCCCTGTTCGTCGAAGACGTATGCAATACCACCTGACATACCGGCGGCAAAGTTACGGCCGGTGTTGCCTATGATCACCACGCGACCACCGGTCATGTACTCACAACCGTGGTCACCGACACCTTCAACCACGGTGCTGACACCACTGTTACGAACACAGAAGCGTTCACCGGCGATGCCTCTGAAATAGGCCTCGCCCTGAGTCGCACCATAGAGCACGACGTTACCGACCAGGATGTTGTCTTCCGGTACGAAGGTAGAGCCTCGCGGCGGGTAGCAGATAATCTTGCCGCCTGACAACCCTTTACCGATGTAGTCGTTGGCATCGCCTTCCAGTGTCAGGGTCACCCCCTTCGGCAGAAAGGCACCAAAGCTCATACCGGCCGAGCCATTAAAGTGAATCTTGACGGTATCTGCGGGCAGGCCTTCTGAACCATGACGTTTGGTAATCTCGTAACCGAGTATGGTACCGACGGTGCGGTTGGTGTTAACAATGGGCAGTATCGCATCGACAGGTTTCTTGTTCTCGATAGCCTCTTGACACAGCGGCACGATGGTCGTCATATCCAACGACTTGTCGAGACCGTGGTCCTGTTCATTCACACAGTAAATCTCGTCGCCCGGACGCGGTGTTGCTTTGTAAAGTATCTTACTGAAATCGAGACCGTTCGCCTTCCAGTGATCCATCGCCTTGCGGGTATCGAGTTTATCGACCTGGCCAACCATCTCGTCAACGCTACGGAAACCGAGTTCGGCCATGTATTCACGCACTTCCTCGGCAATGTATTTAAAGAAGTTTTCAACGAACTCCGGCTGACCCGTGAATTTTTTGGTCAGTTCCGGATTCTGCGTGGCGACACCCACCGGGCAGGTGTTCAGGTGACAAACGCGCATCATGATACAGCCCATGACGACCAGCGGCGCTGTCGAGAATCCGAATTCCTCGGCACCCAGTAAGGCAGCGATAACGACATCACGACCGGTCTTTAACTGGCCGTCGGTCTGGACAACGATGCGATCGCGCAGGCCGTTTTCGATAAGCACCTGCTGCGTTTCGGCAAGACCAAGTTCCCACGGCAGGCCGGCATGTTTCAATGAACTCATTGGTGAGGCGCCGGTACCGCCATCGTAACCGGAGATTAGCACGACGTCAGAATGCGCCTTGGCCACACCAGCGGCAACCGTACCTACACCCACTTCCGCAACAAGTTTGACGTGAATACGCGCTTGAGGATTAGAGTTCTTTAGATCGTGAATTAACTGCGCCAGATCCTCGATCGAGTAAATATCGTGATGCGGTGGTGGTGAGATCAATCCCACGCCTGCCGTTGAATGACGTACCTTGGCAATCCATGGATATACCTTGGTACCCGGTAACTGGCCACCTTCGCCGGGTTTCGCGCCCTGGGCCATCTTGATCTGGATATCGTCGGCGTTGGCCAGGTATTCACTGGTGACACCGAAACGACCAGAGGCCACCTGCTTGATGGCACTACGACGCAGGTCTCCGTTTTCATCCCGGATAAAACGATCCGGGTCTTCACCACCTTCACCGGTATTCGATTTACCGCCGATACGGTTCATTGCAATCGCCAGTGTTTCATGTGCTTGCTTGCTGATGGAACCGTAGGACATGGCGCCGGTTGAGAAACGCTTCATAATGTTCTCGATTGGCTCGACTTCCTCGACCGGGATCGGTGAACGCTTGAATTCAAACAAGCCTCTCAGGGTCGCCAGGTTTTCATTCTGGTTATCCACCGCGCTGGTGTATTCCTTGAAGATATTGTATTGACCGGCACGGGTTGCATGCTGCAGCTTGAAAACGGTCTGTGGATTAAACAGATGGTATTCACCGTCACGACGCCACTGGTACTCGCCGCCCCAATCCAGGTCCGGTTCTTTTACGGCACGGTCCGGGAAGGCCTTGTGATGACGCATACTGACCTCTTTGGAAATGACATCGATACCGATACCGCCAATACGCGATGCCGTCCAGGTAAAGTATTTGTCGATAAAGTCTTTTTCCAGACCGATGGCCTCGAAGATCTGTGCGCCCCGGTAAGACTGCACCGTAGAGATGCCCATCTTGGCCATGATTTTAATCAGGCCCTTGTTAACGGACTTGATGAAATTCTTCACGGCCTGCTGGTGTTCCATCTGCGGCAGTCTGCCTTTACCTATAAGATCGGCCAGTGACTCAAAGGCCAGGTAGGGATTCACACAACCGACACCGTAGCCGAGCAACACGGCGAAGTGATGAACCTCACGCGGCTCACCGGATTCGAGCACCATGCTAATCTGGGAACGAGTTCCTTTGCGCACCAGGTAATTGTGGACGCTGGATACTGCCAGCAATGCCGGAATGGGTGCGTTATTTTCATCGATATCGCGATCTGACAGAATGAAATAGGTATAGCCGTCTTCGATGGCCTTGTCGGCCTCGGCGCAGATACGTTCAATGGCCTGTTCCAGTCCCTTGCCATCCTCAGCAACCGGGTAGGTAATCGACAAAACGACTGATTTAAAACCGGGCATGTCCATATCACGAATGCGTGCCAGCTCCTCGTTGGTAATGACCGGAGAGTTGAGTTTGATCTGGCGGCAATGCTCAGGACCCGGGTGCAACGGGTTCATTTCCGGGCCAATGGTGGAGCTGACCTGGGTCACCAGTTGTTCACGGATACCGTCCAGTGGCGGGTTGGTCACCTGTGCGAATAATTGTTTAAAGTAGTCATATAACAGGCGCGAGCGGTTTGACAGGACTGCCAATGCCGCGTCAGTACCCATAGAGCCGGTCGGTTCAATACCATCACGCGCCATCGGCGTCATCAGGATGCGCAGGTCTTCATGGGTATAACCAAATGCCTGCTGGCGCTGTAACAGCGTGTCGGGATCGGTACCCATGATCTGTTTCGGCTGTGGCAGGTTATCGATCGGCATCATGTTTTCTTTCAGCCATTCGCCATAGGGATACGCGTTGACGAACTGGCTCTTGATCTCTTCGTCGTCAATGATGCGCCCTTGTTTGGTGTCGACCATGAAGATACGACCCGGCTGCAGGCGCCCCTTGCTTTCCACATTTTCCGGTGCTACCTCGAGTACGCCCACCTCGGAGGCCATGATCACCATGTCATCCTTGGTCACGTAATAACGTGAGGGTCGCAGACCATTACGGTCGAGTACGGCGCCCATGACTTCACCATCGGTAAACGCGATCGAGGCCGGACCGTCCCATGGTTCCATCAAACAGGCGTGGTACTCATAGAATGCCTTGCGTTCAGGGCTCATGGTTTCATGGCCGGCCCAGGCTTCAGGGATCATCATTAATACGGCATGCGGTAATGGACGACCGGCCATGTGCAAAAATTCCATGACGTTGTCGAAGGTCGCCGAGTCACTGCCACCCTCGATAACAACCGGAAAGATTTTTTGCAGATCGTCGCCAAATAATTCTGATTCACAAAGTGCCTCACGGGCACGCATCCAGTTGGCATTGCCGCGAGCGGTGTTGATTTCACCATTATGCGCGACGTATCGGAACGGATGGGCTAAACGCCACTGCGGGAAGGTATTGGTTGAGAAACGCTGGTGCACCAGCGCCATAGCCGATTCGACATCGGAGTCGCCCAGTTCCGGGAACATCGGCTCGATCTGTTCGCCGGTCAACATACCTTTATATACAAAGGTTCGGTATGACAGCGAAGGAATATAAAACAGGTTTTGTTCGGAAAGGTCCGAATTCCATATCTCGTTTTCGACGCGCTTGCGTATTACATAGAGTTTTCTATCAAACGCGGCCGCATCAATTTCCTTACTTTTACCAATAAAGATTTGTTTGAAAGTGGGTTCGTCTTTTTTTGCAGAAGGACCAAGCAATGAGTCATCTGTTGGCACATCGCGCCAACCGAGCAGTTGCTGACCTTCTTCGTTAATTACTCTTGCAAAGATCTCCTGACAACGTTGCGATTGTTTTTCATCGACGGGTAAGAAAACCATGCCTGCCCCGTAACTTTCGTTTTCAGGCAGATTTATTCCAGCCTCTGCACAGACGCGCTGAAAAAATTTATCGGGCTTTTGTATAAGTATGCCCACACCATCACCGGTATTTTCTTCACAACCACATGCACCACGGTGTAAAAGATTTTTTAGTATGACCAGTGCATTATCAACAATAGCATGTGATTTGATGCCCTTAATGTTTACAACGAATCCTACACCACAGGCATCGTGCTCTGTTGATGGTTCATATAGGCCTGGTTGCTCTGGTGAGTGCGTCATATTTGATATCTCTATTTGTTATTGAACTACTATGCGGCTAGCAGAAACTCCTTAGGCACATTCGATTGCCCGGGAAGCCCTGAATCCTTCGTTAAGTTATTGTTATTGAATACCCATCCACTTCTGGGCAGGGGGAGGAAAGTATAATAAAGCACCTTAATTATGTCACGGTGCAACATAAGAATTTCCGCGACATGTCCATGAACGGAAAAACCCGAAATCTTGATGTGATTTAGCGTATTTTAGATTAATTTAAAGCAGATTTAATGCAATTAGACGCTTTTTGGAGAAGTTATAGGGCTATTGAGTCATCAGTTCTTTGACACTTTTGACTGTTCTGGGCCACGGAGCAAGTTTCCTGGCGCGCTGAGGCAGCTCCTCAATTGCGGTAACAGCCATTTGCCGGTTGGAGAACAAACCATAAACCAGTACATGCCAGGGCTTACCATTATTCATCGTGGAGAATGAAATAATCTGCTCCTGATTATCATTGAAAGACTTCAGGTAAAAATCAATTGTTTCCTTTTCATACGCGCCAATCAATTGCAATACATAGGAATTAGGATTTTGTTCGATAAGCCAGTTGATGTCTCTGGGCTTTTCTATTTCTTTTGTCACTTCAGCAACAACTGCCTGCTCTTCAACTACAGGTTCTTCAACTTCCCCTGGCAGCTTAACCGCTGCTTCTTCCGCAGTAGTGAGACTGACTTCAGTGTGCGTTGTAGTTTCTATATCAACATCTGCGACTGCGGCAGGCGATTCTTCGACCTGCTGGTCAACAAGTATAATGACATCCTCACCTGACTTAATATCCTCGGCCAGCTCCGGGATAACAGGTGGTGATAAGTCTTCTATTGCAGGCGGCTCAGGCTCCGATACCGGGATTGCTGCAACGACAGGCCTGTCCTGAACCGGACTACTAACGACAATTTCATCCGTAGTTTTCTGTGCGGGTAAATCCAGCTTTATTGTTTGTGTCTCCTGTTCCTGTTCAGCGCTATTCAATATGAAGGCAAGCGCAATAGACAATACCAGTAAGAGCAGGCCAACGATAATGTATGGCCGGTTGGTTTTAATAAAACCTGTTTTCCTTACTGCTTCAGAAACTTCCTCGCTGCTATTTGCTCCGGCAGGATCATGAAAATACTGTTCAGCCAATGCATTGATTCTGCCTGGTAAACCATGAGAAATACGATGCATCTGCTTGATCGTTTTTTGTTCTATGGCGCCTTGCCCTTCAGCTGCCTCAGGATATACATGGTTGATATACTGCGCAGTCTGCTGTTCAGTAAGGTGTGGCATCTCAATAATATGCTGGCTGGGCGGCTCGCCTTCCGGCTGCACCCTGTCTTTTATAACCTTAAGAAACGACTGTTCGCAGAACATGCAGGTATGTAGTGATAAAGTATCCTCCGTAATTGAGATTAACCTTAATACAAATTCAATTAACTCATCGGCCAGCAAATCAGCGTCATCTATCAGTAAGGCCGGGATCTGTTGTTTACTGTTACAGCGTTTTAACCATTGCATGAAATCATCAATGCCAGGCACTGTGTCATTTACATCGAAATCGGAGGGATCATTTATCAGGTTGCCAATTAAAGCTTCCTCCGTCAGATGTGCAGATGCCGTCACTTTTCTGATAATCAGGCTGGATTCATCCGGAGCAAGCAGATGGTTAAATAAAGATGTTTTACCGATATCCTTTTCACCTTCAACCATGATCAGGTGATTACTGTACTCAAGCAGATGCAATATCAGTTCATAGCGATGACTTAACTCAGGAGAATTGAAATATGTCTGTTCCAGTCGTTGCATTATCCGTATCGCTTAACTATTTATCATGTCACATGCTGCCCTGTAACATCATGAGTATTCACACTGTTATCCTGTCAAGTTCTGCAAAGGCGAAGCGGTCTGTCATACCTGCAATATAGTCCGCTATGATCCTGGGCAAATCGATGTTTTTCTCATTTTGCTCTGCCAGACGTATCGAATCCTTCAGTTTATTGTTCATTAATTCCGGTTTCTGGATGTAGCTATCAAACAAAATTGCGACAGTATTTTTTGCCTGGTCTGCCATGCGTTTCACTTTTTTATGCTGGTATAAATTTGCTCTTAAAAAAACCTTGAGGGCTTTATGCATGACTGCTGTTGGTTCACTCATCAATACCAGCGTTTCGCCGCATTTTCGCACTGCTTCGATAGTTTCAGGATTTACTTCGCGAATATTTTCCTGGCTGGTGTTTATCAGGTCGCTAACTACATAGTTAATCATCCTGCGAATGATTTCATGCCGTAAACAACTGTCATCCAGATCCTTCCAGTTTTTCGAAACAGGCTGGTAATTCATTTCAACCAGCTCACATTGCCTGAGTTGATCTATAGTTAGCAGTCCGGCACGCAAGCCGTCATCAATATCGTGATTATTATATGCAATCTCATCAGCAATATTGGCGATCTGGGCTTCAAGCCCTGGCTTTTCATTATTAAGAAATCGTTCTCCTAACTCTCCCAGAAGCCGGGCATTATTCCTGGAACAGTGCTTGACTATGCCTTCACGTGTTTCATAAGTCAGGTTCAAGCCCGGAAAACTGGCGTAGCGTTTCTCCAGCTGATCGACAATCCTCAAAGACTGCAGGTTGTGTTCAAAACCGCCATAGTCCTGCATGCATTTATTCAGTGCATCCTGACCTGCATGACCAAAAGGAGTATGTCCAAGATCGTGTGCCAGGCAGATAGCCTCGGTTAAATCCTCATTGACATTTAGTGCGCGAGCGATAGTTCTGCCAATTTGAGCTACTTCAATTGAGTGCGTGAGTCTCGTTCGAAACATGTCCCCTTCATGATTAACAAAGACCTGGGTCTTGTATTCAAGACGGCGGAATGCCGAGGAGTGAATAATACGATCGCGGTCCCGCTGATATTCATTCCTGAAAGGAGAACTGTCATCAGGGTACAGACGTCCTCTGCCTTGTTCATGATTTGCCGCATATATGGCTAACTCGTCTGGCAAGCCGGGTACCTCACTGCAGGTGATGATTAATCGTTTCTATTAAAGCCTCTGTTGGAAAGTCAGAAGTAACCGTTGCGTCACCAATAGCATCAAGCAAGATTAAATATAAAACACCGTCTCTCGCCTTTTTATCAATTTTCATATTATTAAGCATCTGTTCCAGGCTTACGTCCTGATGAACCCTGACAGGAAGTTTTGCAGCAACCAGCATTTCTTCAATCGAATCCACCTGTTGCTGATTTAATCTGCCTGTACGACGTGAAAGATCTGCCGCCATCAGCATGCCGCAACCAACCGCTTCACCGTGTAACCAGTGCTTGTA
>CAJIBF010000029.1_pt1 | contig 10331 bp, 9 predicted proteins | sample 9199291 | NCBI WGS metagenome assembly CAJIBF01 (sample SAMEA7708293, study PRJEB35096) | sediment metagenome | biome: marine neritic benthic zone biome [ENVO:01000025]; feature: sediment [ENVO:00002007]; material: shallow marine sediment [ENVO:03000034] sea grass bed [ENVO_01000059] ...
AGAAAGTAGCCAGGAAAAAGGCCAAAAAAAAGGCTAAAAAGAAAGTAGCCAGGAAAAAGGCCAAAAAAAAGGCCAAAAAAAAGGCTAAGAAAAAAACAGCTAGAAGAAGGACAAAAAGAAGATAGTTGGCAGAAAATGACCCCTGGCGAGCGCGACGAACAGCGTAGAAAAAAGGCCAGACAAGTCATAGAAGCAAGAAAAGAGCGCAGAAAAGCGCTTTACGAGCACTTGCTGAAGTCTGATTGAACGGACAGTTGTGAGTCTCTCTGAATATTACAGGCCCCTTCATTGGGGCCTTTTTTATTGCTGAATTAAGGCTAATTCAGATATCACCGTTTTTTTGACATTAAACTGATAAAATTCAGAACCTGACGGAACAGGTGATAAGCATATTCAGCAGGCAAACCTGAAAACCATTGATTCTTGATAATCATGTAGAATTTACTCACGAATTATCAAATTTAGTCTCCGCTATTGAATGGCAACAAAGAGAAAGTCCTCTAATAAACGTAAAAAGGCGGGTTCAAAACCCGCCAATAAAGTTATCAAGCGCACTGCCATTCAAATACTCCTGATACTGGTGTGTTTTTTCCTGTCCTACTGTGCCTGGTTAAACTTTCAGATACAGAAAGAATTCGAGGGCAAACGCTGGTCTGTGCCCGCGCGCGTATATGCACAACCGACTGAACTCTATACTGGTCGCCAAATCACTATAGATAGACTTAAGCAACAGTTGTCCGCTTTGGGTTACAAACCTGTTCGTCGGTTATCTGGTCCAGGCCAATTTGCCATATCTGGCAGTAAGCTATCTCTTTATCAACGCAAATTTGATTTCCCGGATGAAAAAGAACCTGCAAAAAAAATAGCTATTGATATTGATCAAGGTCGTATCAGTGCGATAACCAACCTGGTCAGTGACAGTACTGTAACGATTTTCCGGCTAGAGCCATTCCTGATAGGAAAAATATTTCCACTGCATGATGAAGATCGCGTCCTGGTCCAGCTGCAGGATGTTCCACCTGCACTGGTGAATGCGCTTGTGGCCATCGAGGATAGAAATTTTTTTCAGCACCATGGTGTAGATCCGAAAGCGATACTCAGGTCGATATATGTGAATTTAATATCCGGTGAAATCAGCCAGGGGGGGAGCACCTTAACGCAACAACTGGTCAAAAACCTGTTTCTTAGCCGGGAACGGACCTATCGCAGAAAACTCAATGAAATAATGATGGCGGTCATGCTGGATTATCATTATTCAAAGGAAAATATACTGGCAGCATACATGAACGAGGTATATCTCGGGCAAAACGGGGCGAGGGGGATTCATGGATTTGGCACGGCCGCTGAATTTTATTTTTCCAAGCCTCTGTCAGAACTCAATCTTGAGGAGTTGGCCTTGCTGGTCGGGATAGTCAAAGGTGCCTCCTACTACAATCCCAGGAGACACCCTGATCGCGCCTTGCAACGTCGCAATCTCGTGCTGGATGCCATGCTAGAGATGCAGTTCATTACTTCTACACAACATGATACGTCGCGGAAAAGATCGCTACGACTGACCGACCGACCAAACTGGACCAGTGCAAAATACCCGGCATTTCTGGATTTGGTAAGACGTCATCTCAGACGCGACTATCCGCCTGAGCAGCTAAGAAATGCAGGTTTGCAGGTCCATACCACACTGAATCCTGAATTGCAGGATGCGATAGAAGCGAGTGTAAGTAGCAGTCTGAACAGTTTGGATAGACAGTCCGGTTTTAAACCGGGCACCCTGGAGACATCAGTGATGGCCGTTAATCAGCATGATGGCGAAGTGGTTGCACTTATGGGTGACAGAGACCGGGATCAAAATGCATTTAACAGAACACTGGATGCCCGGCGTCCGATAGGCTCATTAATTAAACCGGCAATCTACATGACCGCATTGAATAAACCCGCCAATTATCATGTGCTCTCGGTTCTCGATGATTCGGTTTTAACTCTGGATATGGGTGGCGGTAAATCATGGAGTCCACGTAATTACGATAAACGTTCACATGGTTCAGTGCCGCTATTGCGTGCCATAAGTAAATCCTATAATCAGTCGACTGTTCGTCTGGGCATGCAGTTGGGACTTGAAAATATTATCCGCACACTGCGGAATCTTGGCATAGATGCCGAGATAGCCCGACTGCCTTCCTTATTACTTGGTTCACTGGAGTTGTCGCCGTACCAGGTCACCCAGATGTATCAGACGATTGCCAGCGGCGGCTTGCAGGTACCATTGAAAACAGTCCGGGCAGTGCTTGATTTAGAGGGCCAGCCTTTAAAGCGTTACGATCTTAAGGTGCGTGAATACATCAAACCTGAAACGGCTTTTTTAACGCAATACCTTTTAACGCAAGTAGTAGAGTCAGGAACGGCAAAACGCCTGCAACGCGAATTACCTTCATTACAACCGCTGGCAGGCAAGACCGGGACAACCAACGATTTGCGCGATACCTGGTTTGCAGGCTTTGGCGATCGCTTACTGACTGTTGTCTGGGTCGGACGCGATGATAATAAACCAACACGGCTAACCGGCTCTACCGGTGCGATGCAGGTCTGGCTGTCAATAATGAAAAAGGTCAAGCCTGTTCCGCTGCAGCTGCTTGCACCGGGCAACATTGATTGGCAGTCTTTCCCTGATGTATCCAGTCCTATGGACAGTTGTGATCAATCAAAAGCCTATCCATTTGTAAAAGGCTATGCTCCCGTTTCGATAGATTGCTTTTAATGTATGTAACAATGAATTGCAGACTAACTTATAGCGTCTTTTTATTGCTTCTGGCTGGTTGCGCTGAACAGGTCACCAGGCAGGCCGTTACTGTTCCGGTAGAGGAACGTCATGTGTCTATACCTGTAAAAAGCGGGACCGATGCGAGTATTTCAAAGATTAGTCAGGCCTCCTCGGTTAGCGAGCCGGTTATTCTGGCTTTGATTTCTGATGCACAGGAACAGGCCTCAACAGGGCGTACCGATAAGGCTGCCGCAACTATTGAACGGGCTATTAAAATCGAACCGGGCAATCCCGCACTATGGCACGAGCTGGCACGTATTCGACTGCAGCAGCAACGCTGGCAACAGGCTATATCTCTGGCAAGAAAATCAAATACGCTTGCGTCGAACAAGCCCGCTTTGCAGTCTTCAAACTGGGGAATTATTGCGCAGGCCTATGAAGCAATGGGAGATAGAAAAAAAGCGGCTGAAGCACGAAAAAAGCAAGAACTCAGTGGTTAGGCTTTTTCGGGACTTTGCCTTTCAGCAGATAGGCAAATGCAATAATTTCGGCCACTGCCACATACAGTTCTTCAGGTATCTCATCACCGAGGTTCAGAGTCGATAGCACGTTGACCAATTCAGGTTCTTCCCTGATTGGAACATCGTGTTCGTGCGCCAGGGCAATAATCTGTTCAGCAATATCATTGTTACCTTTCGCAGTAAGCGTTGGTGCCGCACTGCCATCATAAAACAGGGCAACGGCTTTTGTCTGTGAGTCGCGGTTTGAATTCATAGCGATATATTTATCAGGTTTGTATGCCTGATCGTTTCCTTATTGACCGGTTCAGTATTTTGAAGACGGATAACAGCATTATTGATACCGTGCCGCGAGAATTTTTCATGTAGCCGGGCAAGATGCTTGTTTATCATGTCAGCCAGATTTGCATGTTCCGCCCAAAGTGAGATATTCATATCATCTTCATGACAGGACAGGCGGGCACAAAAACGCCCGATATCCTGAAAGTCAATTTCTATATTGACTGCCCAGTTAGCACTTTCAGTATCACTGCGGGCTGAATTTTCTTTATTCAGATCGAGCTTAACCAAATCCAAATCATTTTTGTCGGTAACCGGAAATTCAAATCTCCAGTGTGGGACCGGGCTGGATTCGGTCGAAATTGATCGAGCCTGTGCGGTTTCCAGACGTGCTATAGAAGACTCCAGCTGCTTAAGCAGTTGAGTGGAATCTGGCTTAATAGCAATATCCATATTGTTCTTGTTTATGGCCGTAGACTTTTCTGCCATGGCAGCCTGTTCCGGGCTTAACCGTCTGTTACTGCCTTCAATTACTGTTCGAGCAAGAACGGACGCAGGTGGCTTATCCGGTGTTACGTTTTGTAATTGATGAGTTAACAAAGGCTTTTGCATCTGCTCAGACACCGTTTTTCTCAGTTTTAACAGGTTTGCTTTAAAGTCCTGTTCAATTGAAAACGGTGTGCTATTGGTAATCGGCTGTTGCGTCTTACGTATAATCTGTTCCAGTAGCCTTGATTCCATGAACACACCCGATTCCTTAACCGCGGCCTGTATGCCCTGGCTGTTTCCGAGGGCGTGTGATTTGGGCATATTGTTAATGAGTTGCTGAAGCTGTTTGCTTACGGGTAGTGGCAGAGCTTGAGAAACATTGCTGCCATTAGATCTGAACTGTTTAAACAGTGCTGTTAATGCACTCATGTCGTTTTGTTTAGGCAGACTTTTCCTAATCAGTTGCTGCTGCAGCTCAAGCTTAATTTGTTGATTTTTATCGACAATCTTTAACACGACGGGGGGGCTCGTTTTTTCTACCTGTAAAGTAATACTGTCTCCGGGCTTGAATGAAGTTGCATTTCGCGATGCGGCTTCAAACAGTCGCTCACCACTCTTGAACAACAAAGTCTGGGAAGATAAACGTTCAACCACAGTCGCTCTTAGCAACTGACCCTGAATCCATTGACTCAGGTTGTTTGCTTGCGGAGTTGATGTGGGCAGGGTTAGTTGAACAACATTTCTGATTTCCATGTCAGCTTAAGCGACGGCTTGCAGTTAAACTTGAGTCATTCCTGAAATAAATTGCGTCGATTAACAGACGTGCAACAAGGGTTTGACGTTTTAAAGTTGTCTGAAAAGCAGGAATTTAAGGCGGTGTCAGTATCAACTACCGGAATAATATTCTGCAGTGTAACGCCATGCTCTCTCAGGCGCTTCATCAGCGCGAATACCGGCTTTTTGTTTCAGATGACTCATGAACTGCGCGGGTTGTGACAGGCTCTCCCAGACAACAGGTAGAAAAGTAGCACGCCGTCGGTCTTTTTCGATAATCAGGCCATCGATACCGGGCCTTAACTGTTCGAGCAGATTGTTTTCGCCGTCAAATTCCAGCGCTGTTGGCGGAGTCAGTATGGACAGGCTGATCTTCGTGTTTTGATATTCATCTTCTGTCAAAGCAGGGAAACGCGGGTCTGAAAATGCTGCCGCGTGTGCAAAATGCGCAACCGCTTCAATCAATGGCATTTGTGCTTCAGTAGTGCCGATACAGCCGCGCAGCTGGTTATTCAATTCGAGTGTAACGAAGACGGCATAGGGTTTCGTTAAGGGTTCATTGAACCGGGAAATATCCGGCATGAAAGGTGTGCCTTTTTTTAATCCCTGTTCGATACTCTGTTTCATTATCTCAAAAACACATGCCTGGTCTTTTTTATCGAGTATCGAATCTTCATACAGTGCATAAGCGCCGTATCCGACTACTCTGTCCCTTGGCCCCGCTGTATCTCCCGAGTTACGTAAATCCAGTGTATGCAAATGCATATTTTTTTGTTTCGCGAGTTTCAATAGTCCACGCATCGGCATGCAGCCGCAAGCCTGCTCCGGACCAATATGCTCATAGTCCAATGCCTCAATAAGCTGAGTCGTATCGGCATCAATGGCTTTTGCTTCCTGATACTCATGGTAATGACTGAGGTCCGAACTGACGACAATCAGAGTCTCTTCGCCGCCCCAGAGATTTTCCAGTACTGCAGAGACATCTTCAGCAGATGCGTTGCCAACCAGCAAGGGAATCAATACAAAGTCATCGAGGACCTTTTGCAGGAAAGGCAGATGCACCTCGAGGCTATGTTCCTGGCTGTGAGCAATATCTATATATTCTATAAATGACAGCTGTGAGAGTCTTTTTAGAATAGCGGTATCGAGAGCGACATTTCCCAGCGGCGTCGCAAAATGGGTTGTGGAAGGGATCGCAATCCCATCGACATAGGCCCGATGTGCAGGCCCGAGCAGGATGACTCGTCTTACAACGTCACGCAGCTGGGCAATATGGCTATAGACACTGCCAGCCACCGGGCCTGAGTAGATGTAGCCCGCGTGCGGAGCAATAATGGCCTTTGGCGACGATGCTTCAGTTGCGTCGCTTGATACAAAATCGTCCAGGCTAGCGTTGAGCTCAGCTGCATTTGCCGGGTAAAACATACCTGCAACTGCAGCAGGTCGGATGGACACAGGGTCACGTTGTATTGGTGTATTGCTCATCGACTAAATATCAAACGGTCTATACTTTAATTATAGATGTCATGCCCATATATATGAACCAGATGAATTTGATAGAGATCAATGAAAACAACAGTCGCTACTAACTACTGGCATAAGCTGGAAGACGGCCGTGTGCAATGTGACCTGTGCCCGCGCGCATGCAAATTAAAGAACGGCCAGCGCGGCTTATGTTTTGTTCGGGCTTGTGAAGATGATGCAATCGTGCTGACCACCTATGGTCGTTCCAGCGGTTTTTGCATCGATCCGATAGAGAAAAAGCCATTGAACCATTTTTATCCGGGCTCGGCGGTGCTGTCGTTCGGCACTGCCGGCTGTAACCTGGCCTGTAAATTCTGTCAGAACTGGGATATCAGTAAATCACGTGAAATGGACACGCTGGCTGACAGTGCCGGCCCTGAATTACTCGCTAAAACAGCGCGCGAGCTGGAATGCGAGAGTATTGCTTTTACCTATAACGACCCGGTTATTTTTCATGAATACGCCATCGATGTCGCTACGGCCTGTCGTGAGCAGGGGGTAAAAACGGTAGCCGTGTCTGCGGGTTACGTTTGTCCTGAGCCGCGCGCTGAATTTTATCGGCATATTGATGCGGTAAATATAGATCTGAAGGCATTCACCGAGTCTTTTTATCACAAGATCACAGGCAGCCACTTGCAGCCGGTACTGGAAACACTTAAATATCTGAAACATGAAACCGATGTGTGGCTGGAGATTACAACACTTCTGATCCCGGGCGAAAATGATTCTGAAAGTGAAATCAATGAGATGACTACCTGGATAGCGGCTGAACTGGGTGGCGATGTACCACTGCATTTTTCGGCTTTTCATCCTGACTGGAAGATGCTTGATAAAGGTCATACGCCCTTATCGACGTTGCAAAAAGCACGTTCCATTGCCATGCAGAATGGCCTGAATTACGTGTATACGGGTAACGTCCACGATATAGAGGGTGATACGACTTTTTGCTCTAACTGCAATGAGCCACTGATTGTAAGGGACTGGTATCAGATAAAGGAATGGCATATGGCTGACGATGGCAAATGCCCCGCCTGCGGTACTGTCTGCCAGGGACGCTTTCACGATAAACCCGGCACCTGGGGCTCAAAAAGAATGCCCGTAAAACTACATCAGGTTGCCTAGTTTAAGCATGCGCTAATACAATGATTCGTCTTGAAAATCTTCAGATGGCACTGTAGTATTCGCCACCTCTGATGCGGGGTGGAACAGTCTGGCAAGTTGTCGGGCTCCCGGTATCGCAAAGTTCCGAAGGTCGCGATTGCGACCTGAAACGAATAAAGATAGATAGAGAACAGTTGCGGGGTGGAGCAGTCTGGCAGCTCGTCGGGCTCATAACCCGAAGGTCGCAGGTTCAAATCCTGCCCCCGCTACCAAATAGCTTTTAAACTGGTTTGCTGCATCAATGAAACAGTTAAGCCATTAGCTATTTGATGATTGCTCCAGTGGCAGAATTTTGTAAAGCCCCTCTCGAGGGGCTTTGTTATATGTAGTTGTAACAGATGCGAGACTGACTTAACTGGCACTTTTTCATTATCTGGCTATAATTACACCACTATTTTGCAGTGACACGAAGTGGGCCTTGAGCCCACTTTTTATTTTCGGCGTATGCATAGACAAAATCAGGCTTTTATCGATTTATTCGAGCCGGAAATAGCGGCACTGGGTTATGAGTTGCTTGGCGTAGAGTTAAACAGAAATGGCCAGGGTTCCTTGCTCAGGGTGTACATTGATAAGGACGATGGCATCACTATTGATGACTGCGCTCTTGTTAGCCAGCAACTGACCGGCATTCTGGATGTTGAAGACCCGATAACAGGTAATTATGAACTTGAAGTGTCTTCTCCGGGACTCGACAGACCGCTTTTTACGCTGGCACAAATCGAACATTTCGTAGGCAGTGCGATAAAATTGCGTCTGCATACGAAACTGAATGGCAGGAGGAATATCTCTGCTGTTCTGATCTCGGTCGAGAATGAAAACGTCATTCTTGATTGCGACAATGAAGAACTGGTCGTGCCCTTCAATATGATCGAACGTGCAAGGCTGATTCCTGAGTATTAATTTTAACGGTAGCGTAGATGAATAAAGAAATTTTAATGGTTGTTGATGTTGTTTGTAATGAAAAAGGTGTTGCTAAGGACATCATTTTTGAAGCGATTGAAGCCGCTCTCGCCAGTGCAACAAAAAAACGTAATCGTGAAGATATCGAATCGCGTGTCTCGATCAATCGTGAAACAGGCGACTATGATACCTTTCGCTGCTGGGAGGTCGTCGATGATGAACCGGAATCCCTCGAAGTGCCTACGCGACAGATAAAGTTATCCGATGCCCGTGAAAAACAAGCGGACATAGAGGTCGGGCAGTTCATCGAAGAGCCGATGCCATCCGTCGAATTCGGGCGCATCGCCGCGCAGGCGGCCAAGCAGGTAATAGTACAAAAAGTACGAGAAGCAGAGCGGGCTCAGGTTGTAGATGCCTATGCCGATCGTGTTGGCGAGATGGTCAGCGGTGTGGTCAAACGCTCTGAAAGAACTGGTGTAATCATTGATCTGGGTAACAATGCTGAGGCTTTTGTTCCGCGCGAAGACTTGATCCCCCGGGAAGCAATACGTCCGGGTGACAGGGTACGCGCGTATCTGAAAGAAGTGAAAGAAGAAGTGACACGTGGACCACAGCTATTCCTCAGCAGAACAGCCCCGGATTTACTGATTGAACTATTCAAAATCGAAGTGCCGGAAATTAATGAAGGCATGATTGATATTATTAACGGTGCACGCGATCCGGGCCAGCGGGCAAAGATTGCAGTCAAGGCCAATGATCCGCGCATCGATCCAATTGGTGCCTGCGTAGGCATGCGAGGTTCAAGAGTGCAGGCCGTTTCCAATGAGCTGGGTGGAGAGCGTGTCGATATTATTCTTTGGGATGATAACCCGGCGCAATTTGTCATTAACGCAATGGCACCTGCCGAAGTCGCATCAATCATGGTTGACGAGGATGAACACGTGATGGATGTCGCAGTGGCTGAAGAAAACCTGTCCCAGGCCATTGGCCGTGGTGGACAGAATGTTAAGCTTGCCAGTGAACTGACCGGTTGGGAACTCAATGTAATGTCGATCCAGCAGGCCGAAGAAAAGAACGAAGCAGAATCTGAAACATTACAAGCCATGTTTATGGAGCAGCTTGATGTTGATGAAGAAATTGCAATGATCCTGGCGCAGGAGGGTTTTTCCAGTATTGAAGAAGTGGCCTACGTACCAGAGAAGGAAATGCTCGCGATTGAAGAATTTGATGAAGATCTGGTTACGGCCCTGCGCGACAGGGCGCGGGATATCATGCTGACCCGCGCGATTGCCAAGGAAGAGAAGTTGGGTGATACCAAACCGGCTGAAGATTTATTGACGATGGAAGGTATGGATGACGAGTTGGCCTATGAACTTGCGTCTATCGGTGTTGTAACAATGGAAGATCTTGCCGAGCAGTCCGTAGATGAATTGCTGGAAGTACAGGGTATGGATAAAGAGCGCGCCGGCTCCCTTATAATGACGGCAAGGATCCCCTGGTTTGAATCAGCAGAAGAATCGAGCAACTGAGGAATAAGTAGTAATGCCTGAAATAACGATCAGTGAATTTGCAGACGATGTTGGTGTGCCAGTTGAAAGATTACGTGAACAACTGGTTGAGGCCGGTTTGACCGAAAAAAATGAAGAAGACATTATTACTGATTCAGAAAAAACCAAGTTGCTGGCGTTTCTGAGACAAAAGCACGGTAAGGATGCAGACTCCGAACCACGTAAGATTACGCTACGCCGCAAAACAGTCAGTGAGTTAAAGGTACCGGTTTCTACCCAGGGACGTGCCAAGCCCCGATCAAAGACTGTCAGTATTGAGTTTCGAAAACGCCGTACTTATGCGAAACGCAGTGAAGTTGCCGAAACACTGAAACAGGCCGAAGAGGAAGAAGCCAGGCGTCTACAGGCTGAACAGGAAGCACA
>CAJIBF010000118.1_pt1 | contig 10291 bp, 7 predicted proteins | sample 9199291 | NCBI WGS metagenome assembly CAJIBF01 (sample SAMEA7708293, study PRJEB35096) | sediment metagenome | biome: marine neritic benthic zone biome [ENVO:01000025]; feature: sediment [ENVO:00002007]; material: shallow marine sediment [ENVO:03000034] sea grass bed [ENVO_01000059] ...
AGCGCCAGCAACAGCACCAGCGATATGAAGGGATTTCGGATTGTCATCAGGAAAATTCCAGTTTTTGTTCGTCGAGAGTAAACGCCAGAAAAAAGTCTGGCTTCTACGAATACAGTACTTATAAATTCTAGTTGAGTGCCTTTACAGAATCAGCCATAAGTTTAACAGTTGATTTAGGCACTTCGCCAACTGCAGTGATCTGATAACCATTGACGAGTTTGGCATAGGCATTGACACCACCAAACTGGGTAGGGCCCGACTTTGCATCAGGTTCCTGGGAAACTTTTTCAACAAATACTGAAACCATGGCAAGTCCGTCACTGTAAACCAGGTGTTCAACAGGTATTTTACTGGTCATCATCATCTGCCGTGCGCGTTCACTGATTGTAAAGCCGGCCGGCAGCCAGGTGGCCTGCCACTGCTTGTTTTGCTCGACTGACTCCAAATGGTCATTCTGGATGTTGTTATAGAGTGTAAAATCCTGTGTTGGAAAACTGGGGCCAAGCAATTTCTCATCTATTTCATCAACTATGCTGATCTGTGCAAAAATAATCTGTTCCAGGGCTGTGCCAAGCTGGTTCTTCAATTCAGACTTTAGCAACAACTTGGAATCCTTGGCGATCCATAACTGATAGCCATAGCGATAATCATCATTCGGTTTAATATTGACAACCCAGGCATCCAGACCAGCGACCCTGCCCTCGCCCGCAATCTCAAAACTGTAGAAATCCGAAATAGACTGGATTGGATTAGGCAAGTAGGAAGAAACCAGTCTGCCAAGCCTGCTTTCGTCAACGACGACGGCATTGTTTTCAGGAAAATAGCATTTCACCTCTTCGTTGGTGCGAACGACTTCACGCGGATGACCGGTTAACGCTATTAATTTTTCATAAACACCATCTTCACCTGATTTGTGAATGATCCGCATGGTGTTGATTTGTTTGCCCATACGATACATAAAAACACCATCGTAGTTTAACTCGCGACTGGCGATGGACATTTCATTGATGAGCTGCTGCGGATCAGGTGTTGTATCTGCCGCCAGGGTTAGCGGTGATGTCAGAAATAAAACACCGGAAAAAAACAGTAAAACCAGTTTGTTCAACTTATTTATTCCTGGGTTTCTATAGTGACGATTCTCACGTAAGGCATGATGCCATGCATACCGGCACCCCTTCGGTATTCATTGTAATTTACCAGGTAACCACTCATGCGCTGGTTGGCCAGAGATGCCGGCGTGTCGGATTTGACAGAAGCGGATCTGAATTGTGGATCTGAAAAAATATAGCTATCCGCGGTGGCAACGGGTTCTGTAATTTGTACCGGTTGATTGTCGGCAATGGCAGGGCCAGCAGGTGAAACATTTTCGCTGTTCTGCCTGATACCAAAAACCGCAACCATTGCCACAGATGCCGCAATGGCAAAGCCCGCCAGCGGTTTGTAGCTAAAACGCTTTGTCGCTGCCGGCGCCAGAACGGTGGGTTCAGAATGCAGAGAGTTGCGTATCTTTTCTGAAAGTTCGGTAGAAATTGCTTCAGGCAGCGTATCGCGCAGGCAGTCTCCAATTAAATGATAGCGTGCCCATGTTTTCTGGAGTTCCTGATCTCGCACCAGGTTCTGCAATACATGCGCGTCATAATCATCATCCATTAATGCCGAAATTTGCTCGTTGCCCTCAGTCATATTTAATACCTTATTTTTCAAGTAGTGGTCTCATTTCAATATCGATTGCTTCCCGGGCACGAAATATCCTGGATCGAACAGTTCCAATAGGACAATCCATGACCGTAGCAATCTCTTCATAACTCAAGCCCTCAACCTCTCTTAGCATAATCGCTGAACGCAAATCATCCGGCAAATCTTCAATTGCCTTCAGAACTGTCGCCTGCAATTCATCTTTAAGCAGCAGGTTTTCAGGTGTCGCCTGTTCTTTTAGAGCATCGGCACCCTCAATTTGTTCAATTTCTGACACATCATGATCGCTTTCTGTGGGGCGGCGCGCCTGTGAGGCCAGATAATTTTTCGCCGTGTTGACCGCAATGCGATATAACCAGGTGTAAAAAGCGCTATCACCACGAAATTTAGGCAGCGCCCGATAGGCCTTGATAAAGGCCTCCTGTGTGACATCCAGTGCATCGCTGTGGTTCCTGACAAAGCGGGATACCAGGTTGACGATACGCTGCTGATATTTGAGGACGAGCAGATCATAGGCCGCCTTATCGCCATTCTTTACACGCTCTATAAGTTCCTTATCTGTATTTGTTTTGGCCATCTGGCCCGTCCTCATGTGTTATTATCAATAAGTTACGAAGCAAAAAATCAGGCGCCGCAAATATTAGTACTCGACAATCAATGGCTTAGAAAAAAGACGCAATACTACCTTAACCACGATGCATGACCAACAGCAACATGATGTTCTGATTATTGGCAGTGGCGCTGCAGGTTTAAGCCTGGCTTTAAAACTCGCGGATTTCGCAAAGGTAGCCGTATTGTCCAAGGATCAGTTGGCCGAGGGCGCCACGCTATACGCGCAGGGTGGTGTATCGGCTGTGCTGGATGAGATGGATTCTATCGAATCTCACGTTGAAGATACACTCAAGGCCGGAGCTGGCCTTTGCGATCCGGAAGTCGTTGGACATGTAGTCAAACATGGCAAGGAAAGCATCAGCTGGCTGGTAGAACTCGGGGTTGATTTTACCCGGGCAGAAAACCAATCAGAGTCCGGCACACCCTTTCATCTGCACAAGGAAGGCGGTCATAGTCATCGTCGTATCATTCATGCTGCCGATGCCACCGGTAAGGCAATAGAGACAACCCTTGAGGCCAGGGTCCGAGCTCATAGCAATATCGAATTGTTCGAATATCATATTGCTGTCGATCTGATAACCAGGCACAAATTGAAGCAAGCCGGCAATCAATGCCTGGGGGCCTATGCGCTGGATTTAAATACGAAACGCGTCTCGGTGTTCAGTGCCCGTAATACCGTTCTGGCTTCCGGCGGTGCTGGCAAAGCCTATCTCTATACCAGTAACCCTGATGCCTGTACCGGTGATGGTATTGCCATGGCCTGGCGCGCCGGTTGCCGTATCGCTAATATGGAATTTATCCAGTTTCACCCGACCTGTCTCTATCACCCCCAGGCCAAATCTTTTCTAATTTCTGAAGCGTTGCGAGGAGAAGGTGCCCGACTGATTCTTGAAAACGGTGAAGGGTTCATGCAGCGCTATGACTCACGCGAGGAACTGGCGCCTCGGGACATCGTTGCACGTGCTATTGACAATGAAATGAAACGCCTGGGTGAAGACTGCGTTTACCTTGATATATCCCATCATTCACGCGAATTTATCGAACAACACTTCCCTACTATTTATCAACGCTGTTATGAACTCGGAATTGATATCAGTCAGTCGCCTATTCCGGTCGTGCCTGCAGCGCACTATACCTGTGGTGGCGTAATGATTGATAAACAAGGCCTGACAGATGTGCCTGGTCTATATGCCATCGGTGAGGTGACCTGTTCCGGCCTGCATGGCGCCAATCGCATGGCCAGTAATTCGCTGCTGGAATGCGTTGTTTATGCACATGAGGCTTATAAACACATACGGCAAAACCTGTCCGCTATATCAATGCCCGGCAAACTTCCGCCCTGGGATGAAAGCCGTGTTACCGACTCCGATGAGGAAGTGGTGGTCAGCCATAACTGGGAGGAGATTCGCCGATTTATGTGGGATTACGTTGGCATTGTCAGAACAAGCAAGCGACTGCAGCGCGCCAGGCATCGAATCAAGCTATTACAGTCGGAAATTACTGAATATTATGGACATTTCCGCATCAGCAAGGATCTGGTCGAGCTGCGTAACCTGGCAGTTGTCGCTGATTTGATTATTCAATCGGCTTTAAGCCGGAAAGAAAGCCGGGGTCTGCACTATACTGCGGACTATCCGATAGCCAATATCGGAGAATCGGCTGAAAATACGATTCTGCAACTCGGATATTCAGAAGACGACAATGCTGCAGCATGATAATTTACATAATTATCAATTACTTATATTAATTAATTGATAATTATATTAAAAAGACCTATAACTATTTGGAGGTTCCCGAAAGACAATCCCAACTGACTGGCATCTGTTTTGCATTACAGTCAATACAGTTTTGGCAATTGATATGAATGATTTGACCACATCCAATGACCAAATAGCGACCGTAACCAGCATCAATAAGGCTGCCGGTTCGGACAGCGCACGCCAGATGATCTCCTATCCGGAACATATGACTGATGTTGGTGATATCTCAGCGCATATCATGGGCGTTTTGCAAAGTACGCTGGAACTCGAAAAATTAATCGAGTTGTTTGACGATGAACTTGCTTCAAGCGTGCCGCACGATCATCTTGCTTACAATAATACTGAAGAAGAAGTCAGTTTCGTCATTGGCAAACCCGTGCGAAATACCTGTAGTTATCGTCTCGTGTTATTTGGAAAAGAGCTTGGCGAATTGACTCTATCTAGAAATACGAAGTTTCTGGACGATGAAATAGTTAAGATGGAAAACCTCATTTCGGCACTGATCTATCCATTACGTAATGCTCTGCTATACAAGCAGGCTGTTGAAAAAGCCTATATCGATCCACTGACTGGTGTCAGTAACCGTGCCGCATTTGATAAGACCATTGAGCAGGAATTTGAACTGGCCAAACGCCACAACAACAATCTTTCACTCATGATGCTCGACATCGATCATTTCAAGCAGATTAATGATAATTTCGGGCACGTTGTGGGCGATGCTGTGCTGAAATCATTTGCCGACTGCATTACAGATTGTATGCGCCGCACAGACAGTATCTTCCGCTATGGCGGTGAGGAATTCGCCATCCTGTTAAGGAACGCACAACTGGATGGCGCTGCATTACTGGCTGAACGTATGCGCGAAAAAATTGAGAACCTGGATTTCGACTATGAATCGGTCAGTGTGTCTGTCACTGTATCAATTGGCGTTGCTCAGCTTAATGCTGATGAGAACAGTAACAGTTTTATCGATCGTGCAGACAAATACTTGTATGCAGCCAAGGAAAACGGTCGTAACCGGGTTGTAGCAAAAAAATCCTGATTGTTGACTAATCAAGCAGTTTAATTAAATCCTGCTCCGACAAAAGCGTTACCCCCAGTTTTTCAGCCTTGTCATATTTACTGCCTGGTGATTCACCAAAAACCACGTAATCCGTTTTTTTTGAGACACTGCCACTCACCCTGGCACCAAGTGCCTGCAGTTTTTCCTTTGCTTCATCCCGACTCATACTCGATAAGGTGCCGGTTAAGACGAAACTCTTGTCTTTAAGCTGACTGTTTTCCTGTTGCTGCTTTTCTTGCCAGTGTATTCCCGCATCGAGTAATCGTTGGATGATTTCAAGATTATGCGGTTGCTGGAAAAAAGTATGAATATTACGTGCGACAACAGGACCCACATCAGTAACTTCGATTAACTCATCAATATTGGCTTTCATGATCGCATCCAGATCCTGAAAGTGCATAGCCAGTGCTCTTGCAGTCGCTTCGCCAACTTCGCGTATACCGAGTGCATAGATAAACCTCGGCAAGGTCGTTTCTGTGCTGTCATGCAAGGCTTGAACAATATTAGCGGCTGATTTTTCACCCATCCTTTCCAGATCTGCAAGCTGATCAATCTCAAGCGAATATAAATCGGCAACAGTTGTTATCAAACCGGTTTGTTTAAGTTGCTCTATCAGCTTATCGCCAAGACCATCGATATTAATGGCTTTTCTGGAAGCAAAATGAATGATGGCCTGAATGCCTTGTGCTGAACATGAAATACCACCTGAACAACGATAGACCGCTTCATTTTCCTGCTTTATGACTTCCGAATCACATACCGGACACCTTGCTGGCATATCGAACAAGCTTACGTTCTTACGCTTGTCTTTGATAACGCTAACCACTTCTGGAATAACATCGCCCGCGCGTCTGATGTACACCCAGTCTCCAATCCTGACATCCTTGCGCCTGATCTCATCCATGTTATGCAAGGTCGCATTGGTGACGGTGACACCGGCTACCTGAACAGGTGCCAGTCTCGCAACCGGCGTTAACGCCCCGGTTCTGCCCACCTGTACATCAATATCGAGCACCTGCGTCATTTCTTCCAGTGGCGGGAATTTGTAGGCTATCGCCCAGCGTGGCGCGCGAGAAACATAACCAAGCTGCTGCTGCTGTTCGATATCGTCGACCTTGAACACGACGCCGTCAATATCGTAGGCAAGTCTGTCCCGGCGCTCACCGATCTTACGATAATAATCAAGACACTTATCAACACCTGAGAGTCGACAGGACTCTGTTGATACGGGAACACCCCACTGCAGCAGCTGTTGCAAGACCTGTGTATGACTGCTCAACTCAATGTCTCCCTGGTAGTCACCAATACCATAGGCAAAAAACGACAGTGGTCGTGCTGCTGTAATTGCAGGGTCCAGCTGTCTCAGGCTTCCCGCGGCAGCATTTCTTGGGTTTGCAAATTCTTTCTGTTGTTGCGCAAGCTGCTGTTCATTCAGTTTCAGAAAGCCCTCATGCGTGATAAAGACTTCTCCTCTCACTTCAACCTGGGCCGGAATATGTTCGCCTCTAAGTAGTAAAGGTATTGATGAAATGGTTTTGATATTCTGTGTAATATCCTCACCCGTATAGCCATCACCACGCGTGGCTGCGTTTTGAAGCTCACCTTGTTGATAGAGAATATTAACGGCCAGCCCATCAAGTTTGGTTTCACCGGAATAGATTATTTCATCCGTATCCAGTTTTTCCCTGATGCGTTTATCAAATGCACGCATTTCATCCTCTGCCAGCGCATTCCCAAGCGATAACATGGGTAAACGATGCGCAACTTCCTCGAAGGCCTCCAGCGGCTTTGCGCCCACGCGCTGGCTTGGCGAGCCAGGTATAATCAACTCGGGAAATTTTTCTTCAAGCGCAATTAGCTCGCGTAATAATCGATCATATTCGGCATCAGGAATACAGGGATCATCCAGCACATAGTAACGATAATTATGATCGTTAATCTGTTGGCGCAGTTCCTCGATGCGTTGGCGAGAATTTGCGATATTCATGGAATAATTCAGTAAGGATTATTGGCCTGCTGACAATGTTTCGGCCTGTTCACGCAATTGCTGCGTACTTTCGCTGGTAAGATAACGATTATCACGGGTACGTACTTCACCACCGAGCAGTTCGGCTATACGCTGAGCGGTATTCAGGAACAACTCAAATACCACGCTTGCTTCAATAGATGCAGGAGAGTACATAAAGAATACAACGCCTTTGGTTCTCAGATCTGACATCCTGCCTAAATCAAATGAGCCTGGTTCGTACATATTAGCCATGCTGAACAGGGGTTGTCCGGAATGCAGTTTACCCGGACCAAAGTGGTGGAATACATTCATATGGCCGTAAACCATGCCTACCTCATCAGCGGCCTTGCTGATTGAAAGACCGTTAAATAATGTTTGTGCCGGACTTGTCACATACAGGACAACAATATCTTCACTGGCTTTTCCGAGTTCCTGGTTTTCGTCAAGGCGAGCTGCATCGTTTCCATCTTCGCTTTCCGGTTCATCATTATCGACTTCCTCTGCTTCTGCTGTATTGACTTCCTTGGTCAGCAGGTCCTGCGACTCAAATTCATGCTGTTTCAGGTCATCCTGAACGGCCGCAAAAACATTGAAATCATCCTCAGTAAATTTTGACTCATAATCCTGAACACTCATGCCACTGGAGAATTCCGGTTCTGCCGGTTCTGCCGGTTCTTGCCTGATTGCCGGCGTATCCTGGATTGAGGGAGTTTCGTCGCGCGTATTTGAAATCAAACTGCCTATATCAGCCAGTGACTCGGAATAATCATACTGATTATCTGCCTGTTTCGTTTCAAATACAGGTAAATCAGGGAGTTCGTCTACAGCATCAAGCATGCTGTCTTTACGCCGGGGTTCGGCTTTAAAGAATACTTCCCAGAAATAAATTCCGAGTACAAACACACAGCCAATAATCAGCAGGACCAGGCGTAGATCATCCATAGACGCTATTCCATATAAGCTATAGTGAAATTCGTCGCCAACGACATATTACCGGTAATGACACGAACAGGTTTGTCAGTGCCAGAGCATCTATCAGGCTGTTGCTGCCATCTCTACGGCTTCATCAACATCAACAGATACAAGGCGTGATACACCGGCCTCGTGCATGGTAACACCCATTAATTGATGTGCTATTTCCATGGTAATCTTATTGTGTGTAATGACAATAAATTGCACATCATCGGACATTGATTTTACCAATTCACTGAAGCGACCAACATTGGTATCGTCCAGCGGCGCGTCAACTTCGTCCAGTATACAAAATGGTGCCGGATTCAGTTTGAAAATAGCAAACACCAGGGCGACTGCCGTCAATGCTTTCTCGCCCCCGGAGAGAAGATGAATATTGCTGTTTTTCTTTCCAGGTGGTCGAGCCATGATAGCTACGCCGGTCTGCAACAAGTCGTCACCGGTCAATTCCAGGTAGGCATGTCCTCCACCAAACAGTTTCGGGAACATTTCCTTGATATTCGTATTTAACTCGTCAAAGGTTTCCTTGAAACGGGTGCGGGTCTCCTTGTCTATTTTGCGTATCGCGTTTTCGAGTGTCGTTAATGCCTCTGTCAAATCCTTATGCTGACTGTCAAGATAGGTTTTTCTTTCCGCATTCTGGGAATACTCATCAATAGCCGCCAGGTTAATCGGCCCCAGTCTTTGTATCTTGCGGCCAAGCGCTTCCAGACGTTCACTCCATTCCTGCTGACTGGCTTCCTGGTCAAGTGATTCGAGCAAGTTTTCTGCCGTCTCTTCGTGAGTGGACAACTGTTCAAGCACGGTTTCAAGTCTGACCTGACAGCCATTCACATCGAGGCGTGCTTTTTCCAGCGTTGATCTTAATTGCTCAAGAGCCTGTTCCTGCTGGTGCCTGCCCTGCTCCAGCTCTCGCATATTGCCTTCAATAGACTCAACCTCTGTGCGCGCCGATGACAGATTTTTTTCAGCCTCGAGTTTAGTCGCAAGTGCGGCATCAATTTTGTTTTGTAATTCAGACAGTGGTTGTGCGCTGGCCTCTTGCTGCTGTTTCAGTTCAGAAACGCGACTGGCAAAATGCTGTAACTGTATTTCGTTGCGCTTTATCGCCTGTTCATAGGAAGCGCGCCGTGAGCTAAAAGACTCAAGCTGCAAGGCTATACCATGGCTTTGTTCGTGTGTGCTTTGCCAGCGTGTTCTCGCCGAATTCAATGAATCACGATGCTGATCTTTTACTACTGACAGTTCCTGTTTCTGCTTTAACAGTTTCTGCTGGTCTGATTGCAGCTGCTGTAATCGATGCTGGATTGACTCTATCTCGGCCTGATCATTTCGTTCCTGCTGATCAAGGCCATCCAGTTCCTCGATTAGTTGCGTATTGCGTTTACTGTTCTGGTCGGCTTCCGTTTGCGTAGCAGCCAGGGATTCCCTCAGGCCGGATATTTGCTGCTGCTGGGATGTCAGTGCTGTTAGATTTTCCTGCAGTAATTTCTCGGCCTGCTCCTGTTCGGCTTCCGCCTCTTGCAAACTGGCTGCTGTGCCAGCCATCTGTTGTTCAGCCTCAAGTAACGCCTGTCGGGTCGACTCGATATCCTGTTCCCGGGTTAATATTGTATCGACCGCATCCGTTGAATTATTGACGATAACCCAGTCATTTCCCAACCAGGTGCCTTGCCTGGTGACAATAGAATGGCCTGCCGGTAATTGCGACAGCATCTGCAATGCGGCTTCCAGACTATCTGCGGCATAGACGGTGTTTAAAATGAAAGGCAACTTGATATCGTTTTTAAGATAATCAACTAGTCGTGGCCATCCATTATCAGTATTAGTTACTGTGTCATTGCCAGAACGAATCAAACCAAATTTGCCTGGCGCGGTTTCCAGGTTTGCCAGGTAGTCATCAAACTGTTCAACGCAGATATGGTTTAATCTGGCACTAAGCACCGTTTCCAGGGCGTGCGACCAGGCATTATCAATCTTGATTAATTGCGATAGCCGCTGATACTGATCAAGCTGGTTGTCTTTCAGCCACTCGGTCAGTTCACTGTTATCATCGACGATTGACTGCTGCAGGGTTTCCAGCGATGACAGTTTTCCTTTCAGTTCCTGGCACTGATGTCGGGCCGCATCCAGTTCTATCGCCAGGCTACTACCCTTTTCGCGTATTTGTTTAACGCCTTG
>CAJIBF010000041.1_pt1 | contig 10287 bp, 9 predicted proteins | sample 9199291 | NCBI WGS metagenome assembly CAJIBF01 (sample SAMEA7708293, study PRJEB35096) | sediment metagenome | biome: marine neritic benthic zone biome [ENVO:01000025]; feature: sediment [ENVO:00002007]; material: shallow marine sediment [ENVO:03000034] sea grass bed [ENVO_01000059] ...
ACCGGCGTTACAGAAAGCAAGGTAAACAACAGGACCATCCTGGTGGTCATTTTCGAACCAATGACCTGACTTCTCTTTTGCCGGATCAATCTTCTGAAATTAATTCCGATAAGTACTATCAGGAAGAACAGTCCAATAGCGTTGAAAGTAAAAAGAACGGCGTAGTATTTATCGAACAGCTCTGAATTCTGAAGAGACTGGCTCATTAACAACAACGAGGTCAGCATAAATATAAACAGGCCCAGGCCAACAAAAGTAATTATCTTGCCGCCGCGTTTCATTCCTGTATTACCCACTCATGCCAGTCACTGCTGATATCCCATTTACTTGAAAAATAAACCTGTGGCCGCATTGGCGTCGGCAGACTATCCAGATCAAGATACATACGTATCCTGCCGCGATATTGTTGTTCTTCAGACAATATATTCTTTTTTATTAAAGTGACATCAGACAAGCTGCTTAAATTCGACAGAGCTGAGTTGATATTGTCAAAAGACTGGCGCTCGCCAGTTCTAAGATTTATCGTCAGGTAATCCTGCGTTAACGGTTGATGCACCAGCAGGTGATTGAGATTAACTGATTTAATGGTTTTATCCGGATACCAGTCCCTGATCATATGAACCTGCACATCGGTATGAATTTGTACAGGTATACCATGTAACAAGGCGTCCATCACCTCGTCATTCAGATCTAAAGCGAAGTCTGCATCGACCAGGTAGGCATCCTCTTTTTCATGTAGCTGTAGCGTTTTCAGTTTGATTGTGGCGGCAAGGCAATTAAATGAAACCAATCCAAACAACAACACGCAAAACAGGCGAAGATAATTATGTTTTTCAAACATCATTCTTTTTCCAGCACGGCATAAAAGAAACCGTCCATATCGTCAGCGCCGGTCAGAATCTGTTTGCCATAACCGGTATCAATGCCCCAGGTTTCATTGATCTGGCAAAGCCGGCAATCGGATTGTTGACCAAGAAAATTGCTTATCGTGTCGCTGTTTTCCTGCTTCAATACCGAGCAGCTGGCATAAACCAGGCGACCGCCTTTTTTTAAAGTGGGCCAGATAGCATTCATCAGCTTGTATTGTAGTTGATTAATATCGCTTACCTGCTCTTTTGTTCTTAACAGTTTAATGTCAGGGTTTCTTCTTATGACGCCGGTAGCCGTGCAGGGCACATCAAGAAGGATACGATCAAATGCTTCTCCATCCCACCATTGGCCGACATGCAAAGCATCATAAATCCTGATCGATGCAGATAGCTGGAGCCTGTCCAGCGTTTGCTGCAAGGTCCTGGCTCGTCGTGCATCTTTTTCTATGCACGTCAGCTGTTCAATTTCGGGAGAGGATTCGAGTATATGAGCACTCTTCCCGCCCGGTGCGGCACACGCATCCAGCACCTTGTGACCGGTTTGCAGCCCAAGTAATTTAGCTGCGAGTTGTGCAGCAAGTTCCTGTACTGAAGCCATGCCTTCTTCAAAACCCGGAAGATCACAGACGTTACAGGGCGCTACGAGTTTGACGCCTTCTTCACTGTATGCTGTTGCGTCGGCTTTTATACCGGCTTTGTCGAGCAGTTTCAGATAATCATCACGATTGGTTTTAAGTTTGTTTACCCGCAGATACATCGGTGGATATTGATTATTCGCATCAAGCAAGGTTTCCCAGTGTTCTGGCCAATCCATTTTTACCTGCTCAATAAACCAGTCCGGATGCGATGTGCGTGCAGACTCGTGGCCAGAGATGGCAGATTCCAGCTTTGTGGACTCACGTTGATAACGGCGTAACACGGCATTGACGAGTCCTTTGATAGACTCCTTTTTTAATTCGCGGCACACGCCGACGGTTTCCGAAACAACAGCATGTGCAGGAATGCGCATGTATCTTAATTGATACAAACCAGTGAGTAGTAAAAACCGGATGGCCTGGTCTTTTTTTCTTATTGGCTTGTCAAGCAGTAAGCCCAGTATATAGTCAAGCTGTATGAACCAGCGCAAAGTGCCGTAACAGATTTCCTGAATCAACGCCTTATCCGCCCCGGCCTGATTAAAGGCCTGATCTTCTGCCAGCACCAGTGACAGGTTTAGCCTGTCTTCGACCACTTTCATAATGAGCCGGGTCGCGATGAGTCGGGCAGACATTGTTTTATTTATGTTAATGGCTAGCCGGTAAAATCAGGGCGACCGTTTAAAAACTCTTGCGCTGACATGACACGTTTGCCCGGTAACTGGAGTTGTAAGATAGATAAAATGCCATCACCGGTGGTAACGTCAATGACATTGCCCGGTTGTTTAACGACACTGCCCGGTTCAAAATCCGGTTTCCCGGGTTTGACAGCCGCTTGCCATATACGCATCTGTATATTATTCAAGCTGGCGAACGCAACCGGGAACGGATTAAATGCGCGAATCTTTCTTTCCAGTTGAATGGCGGGTTGCTTCCAGTCCAGTTCAGCTTCGGCCTTGGTAATTTTATTTGCATAGCAAGCCAGTCTTTCATCCTGCGGTGTCGCGACGATCTCGCCGCTTGCCAGATGATTGAGCAATGGATGTATATGGCTTTTACTCAAGTCAGCAAGCCGGTCGTGTAAGCTGCCGGCGGTATCGTCCTGATGTATCGGACAGGTTTTTTGCATTATTACAGGACCGGTGTCCAGGCCGGATTCCATCTGCATGATGCTGATTCCCGTTTCTGTATCGCCGGCTTCTATGCTTCTTTGAATAGGGGCAGCGCCGCGCCATCTGGGTAGTAATGAAGTATGGATATTGATACAGCCCAGCTTCGGGGCAGAGAGGATGAACGGCTTCAATAAAATGCCATAGGCAACAACCAGCATGACATCGATGTTACTTAAATCGTCAGGCTTGAGTTCCGCAGCAGTGGCGGGCTGTTTGACTGGCAGACGCCTCTCAGTTGCACAAACTTTAACTTCACTCGGTTTTAGTTTCCTGCCGCGTCCTGCAGGCCGGTCAGGTTGTGTGTACACCAATCTGACATCATGCTCGTCGCGTTCCAGCACCGATTCCAGTACGCTGCGCGCAATCTCCGGGGTCCCGGCAAAGGCAATACGTAATCGTGAAGATGTCACAACACGTTATGTTGCAGTTTGTCCTGTTTAACCAGCTTTTTCTTTAGTCGCTGTCGTTTTAATGGGGAGAGATAATCGATAAACAGCTTGCCATTCAAATGATCGATTTCATGCTGAATACATACGGCGAGCAGATCGCCGGTTTCTTCAATAATTGTTTCACCATCCAGGGTCTGATATTGAAATTTTATGAATTCGGCGCGCTCGACAATATCGAAATAATCCGGCACCGACAGGCAACCTTCGCGCATACTTTCCACGCCATCCTTCTCCAGTACTTCCGGGTTAACCAATATCAGCGGCTCTGACTTATCTTCTGAAAGGTCAATAACGACAATCCGTTTCTGGATATTAACCTGGGTCGCCGCGAGGCCGATGCCACCCTCGGCATACATGGTTTCCAGCATATTCTCGGCAGTACGCTTGATCTCGTCAGTAATGTTTTCGACGGGCAAGGCCTTTTCACGAAGCCTTTCGTCGGGAAAATGCAGTACTTCAAGTTTTGCCATTGGCAACCGTCTCCGGAGTTAAATATTAATATCTGATTTAGTATATATAAAAATCAATAAGTTGCAGTAATACAACAATAAAATGGTTTACCTACTAACATTTTGCTAGACTTTTTGCTAATCTACATTAAGGAAATCATGTAAGGTAGCAGGCATGTTGAATAAAATTCTGATTTCAGTACTTTTTTTTACATTTGCACTTGGTGCTAGTGCTGACGAGATACAAGTAAATCCGGATCATCCTGATAAATATACCGTCGTCAAGGGAGATACGCTTTGGGATATTTCTGCACGATTTCTCGAGCAGCCCTGGCGCTGGCCGGAAATCTGGAATGTTAACCCCCAGATTGCTGACCCGAACCTGATCTATCCAGGCGATACTGTTTCGTTGAGCTATAAGGAAGGTATGCCGGTCCTGAACCTGGAGCGTGGTTCCGGGCAAGTCGTATCAGGCCGTAACGTCAAGTTATCCCCGCAGATTCGAAGTTCAGCACACGAAGAGGCGATTACAACTATCCCGGTAGATGCTATCCAACAGTTTCTTGAGCGCCCATTGGTGCTTGATGATGCAGAAATGCAGAGCTGGCCTTATATTGTCTCGAGCTACGACGAACACTTAATTGCCGGCTCGGGTAATACTATATATATAAGGGGTATCCCTACGGACACCGATACCCGCCGCTATTCGATCTATCGCCAAGGCCCGCCCTATATCAATCCGGTGGAAGGCGATATTCTGGGTTATGAGGCTATCTATGTGGGTGATGCGGTAATAGACAAACTGGGCGACCCGGCTTCTGCAGTGATTACCGGCGTTGATCGAGAAGTGCTGATTGGTGATCGTCTGATACCTCAATCAGATGTAGACATCAGTGCTGAATTTATTCCAAGGCCGCCTGCCAATGAGCTCGATGGACAAATCCTGTCTGTCGTCGACGGTGTTTCGCAAATAGGCCAATATCAAATCGTCGTACTTAATCTGGGTGTAGAGCAGGGTGTCGAGCCGGGTAATGTGCTGGGTATTTTTCAAAGCGGAAAGGTCGTCACTGATCGGATTGGTCCAAACATTATTACCCAGACCCCGGCCGAGAAAGAAGCAGAACGACTGCAGAAAAGAGCAGATAGTCATCCTGTTGATCAATTTACTTCCGATATAGCGCATGCTTTTGGTGTTGCAATTGATCGATTTGATGAAGCATTTCCTTTTTTCGCTAATAAGCAGGCTAGAACGGAACAGGTTGAGCTCCCGGAAGAGTATGTCGGTGTGGCCATGGTATTCAGAACCTTTAATAAAGTAAGCTATGCTCTGGTGATGGAGACTCAGGGTGCGGTCCACGTTCTGGACGCGGTCAGAAGTATGTAATATAGAATAACAACTACAGGGACGTTAATTTGGTAATGCGTGCAATAGCCATGCTTTAAACGCTGTAACAATTGATATGGATATCAACGACAAGCACAGGGACTGGCTGATACTGACCCAGGCCAAGGCAATTGGCCCGGTGATCTGTCTCAAACTTCTTGCAGAATACGAAACCCCCGATAAAGTGCTGGAACTGGACAGTGCCCGGCTCAGTACATTCGGTCTTTCTAAAGAAAGCATCAGTTCCTTACTTTCTCCTGATTTAAAAAAGCTTGAACGCAGTATTCAATGGCTTTCACAACCGGGTAATGAGCTGGTTACGATTCTTGATGACGATTATCCCGCTTTATTAAAAACCATCCATGACCCTCCGCCAGTTCTGTTTATGTCTGGTCGTAGAGAAGCATTACGTCAAGTTCATTTTGCTATTGTCGGTAGTCGTAATCCGACAGCGGATGGAAGAAAACATGCTGAAAATTTTGCAGCCGGCTTAAGTAGACAGGGTCTGTCAATATGCAGCGGTTTGGCTTTGGGTATTGATTATCATAGTCATCTTGGCGCCCTGAATGTCAATGGAACTACTGTAGCCGTGCTTGGCAACGGCCTGGATAGCATCTACCCGGCAAGGCATAAAAAAATTGCCGAGCAAATCCGTAACACGGGCCTGTTGATATCCGAGTTTCCACCCGGAACCAGACCCGCGCCCGGTAATTTTCCAAGACGTAACCGAATTATCAGTGGCTTAAGTACCGGGGTACTGGTTGTTGAGGCTGCAAGAAAGAGCGGTTCACTGATAACTGCGCGCCAGGCACTCGAGCAAGGACGGGAAGTTTTTGCCATTCCTGGCTCTATCCATAATCCATTAACACGTGGTACACATAGCCTGATAAAAAACGGCGCGAAACTGGTTGAGTCTCTGGACGATATATTTGAAGAGCTAGCGCCCTGTGTAAACCTTGTGCTGGAATCCATCAGCGACGATAGTGACAGTGCAAAATCCGAAAAAAAGCTTGAATCGGAATATGAGGTATTACTTAATCAAATCGGTTTTGATGAGTTTAGTGTTGATGAGCTTGTAAAATCTTCAGGATTGACGGCTGATTCAGTTTCCTCCATGCTGTTAATACTGGAATTGCAGGGAGTAATCGAATCCAGACATGGAGGTAAGTATTGTCGCAGCGCATAGAGACTGGAGTTTATGAAAGAATCAGTGCTTGATGTTTTAATCTATCTTTTTGACCACTACGTCGAAGAGGAGCTTGAAATCTCCCCCGATCAGGAAGGCCTTAAATCCCAACTGTTACAGGCTGGATTTGCTGACACTCAGGTAAACAAGGCCATAGACTGGCTGGAGTGCCTGGCGTTGCAAAAAGACGAGCTTGGAACCGAGGCACTGCAATCGAGGTCCATTCGGGTATATAGCGACGTCGAAAATGAAAAACTTGATGTAGAGTGCAAAGGGTTTTTGCTGTTTCTCGAGCAGTCCGGGGTAATTGATTCGGATGATCGGGAACTTGTGATTGATCGGGTTATGGCGCTGGAAACAGAATATATAGAACTGCAACAATTGAAGTGGGTCATATTAATGGTCTTGTTCAATCGACCCGGTAAGGAAGCGGCATTTACCTGGATGGAAGATATTCTTATGGATGACATTAGTTCTGTTATTCATTAGTAATGTCGCTTCAGTAATATTTAAAAATCATACATTCATCGCATTATCGTATTAAACCATGAGTAGTTCTCTTGTCGTCGTAGAGTCTCCTGCTAAATCCAAAACGCTGGAACGTTATCTTGGAAAAGACTTCAAGGTTCTGGCTTCATATGGGCATGTCAGAGACTTGATTCCCAAATCGGGCGCAGTCGACCCGGACCAGCATTTCAGTATGAAGTATGAGCCTATCGAGAAAAGCGCCAAGGCTGTTGATGCTATATCCAAGGCCTTGAAAAAAGCAGACACCCTGTACCTGGCGACTGACCCTGATCGCGAAGGTGAAGCGATTTCCTGGCACCTGTACGAATTGCTCAAGGAAAAAGGAGCTTTAAAGAATAAAAAGGTCCATCGTGTTGTTTTTCATGAAGTGACGAAATCGGCAATTCAGGAAGCCATCGAACATCCACGTGAACTCGCATCAAATCTTATCGATGCGCAACAGGCGCGGCGCGCGCTTGATTATCTGGTTGGCTTCAACCTGTCGCCTTTATTATGGAAAAAGGTGCAGCGTGGATTATCAGCAGGTCGAGTACAGTCACCGGCTCTGCGCATGATAGTGGAACGGGAAAAGGAAATTGAGGCATTTAAACCCAGGGAATACTGGACCATCGAAGCCGATCTCGAACTCGAAAAAAGCAAGTTTCTCGGTAAGCTAAATCAGTTTGAAGGCGAAAAGATCAAGCAATTTTCTATAACAACTACCAAACACGCAGCCGATGTTAAACAAACACTTGATAAGGCGGCAGGTGGCAAATTGCTGGTCGAAAAGGTCACCAAGAAACAGCGTAAGCGTCAGCCAGCGGCGCCATTTATTACGTCTACCTTGCAACAGGAAGCAGTCAGAAAGCTTGGCTTTACTGCCCAACGGGCAATGCGCATCGCACAACAACTTTATGAGGGTATTGATGTAGGCGAAGGCGCAGAAGGGTTAATTACCTATATGCGAACGGACTCGGTAAATCTGGCGAAAGAATCGATCGAAGAGATGCGTGCATTTATTGAAAAGCGTTATGGCAAAAAAGCATTGCCTGCCAGTGCGCGTGAGTTTAAAACCAAATCCAAGAATGCCCAGGAAGCACATGAGGCTATCAGGCCAACTTCGGTAGCACGTATTCCTGCGGAAATAAAAAGCAGTCTGACACCAGAGCAATTCAAGCTGTATGAGTTGATCTGGAAAAGAGCGATGGCCTCGCAGATGAAACACGCGACAATTGATACTGTGGCTGTTGACCTGTCCTGCGGAGAAGGCAATATTTTTCGGGCCAATGGTTCCAGCATTGCGGATCCGGGTTTTATGGAGGTATATCTGGAAGGCAAGGATGATGCGAATAGTGCGGAAGATGATGAAAAGATGCTGCCACAGTTAAAAGAAGGTGACAGCGTGAAAGTGGTTGAGATTCGCGATGAACAGCATTTTACTGAACCACCACCGCGTTATTCCGAGGCCAGTTTGGTTAAATCGCTTGAAGAGTATGGCATCGGCAGACCTTCTACCTATGCAAGTATTATTTCAACACTTATGAACAGAGAATACGTAGAGCTGGAAAGCAAACGTTTTCACCCTACCGATGTTGGCAAAATAGTGAATAATTTTCTTACCAACCACTTTACTGATTACGTTGATTACGATTTTACGGCAAAGCTCGAGGATGAACTCGATGCTGTATCACGCGGTGAAAAGGACTGGGTGCCTTTGATGGAAGAATTCTGGACGCCATTTATAAAACAAGTACAGGATAAAGAGGAAAATGTAACTCGCGCCGAGGTGGCTGAGGCCAGAGTGCTGGGTACCGATCCTAAATCAGGTAAGGAAGTCTCGGTTCGCATTGGTCGCTATGGTCCCTATGCGCAGATCGGTACCAAGGACGATGAGGACAAACCTAAATTTGCCGGCTTAAGGCCCGGTCAAAAGCTGGATAGCATCACACTCGAGGAAGCCTTGGAGTTGTTTAAGCTGCCAAGAAACCTGGGCACGACTGAAGAGGATGAGGAAGTGGCGGCAAGCGTTGGACGTTTCGGACCCTACATTCGCTATGGCAGCAAGTTTGTCTCACTGAAAAAAGAAGACGATCCCTATACCGTAACCCTGGAACGGGCGCTGGAACTCATTGCGGAAAAGAAGAAAGCCGACGCAGAAAAACAGATTAAGATTTTCGATGACAGCGGTATTTCAATACTTAATGGCCGCTACGGCCCCTATGTAACCGATGGCAAGAAGAACGCGAAAATACCCAAGGATAAGGAACCTGCCAGCCTGAGCCTGGAAGAATCAATAGCTTTACTCGAAGCGGCCCCGGCACGGGGACGTAGAGCGAAAAAGAAACGCGCCAGAAAAGCCAGCTAGTTACACGTTCCAGCAATATCCTTGAATTTCCCCATCAAGCAACCGCACCTTCGACAGGCGATCGATGTCTGCCTGTCAGGTGGCGTCATCGCCTATCCGACTGAATCGGTTTACGGTCTTGGCTGCCTGCCTTTCTATGAACATGCTGTAAAACGCATTCTGGGCTTAAAACAGCGCTCAGTTAAAAAGGGCCTGATATGTGTTGCTGCGGACATCGGGCAGCTGGAGCAACTTGTTGAATTTAATAGAGTTAATGATCTCGATGAGGTGATGTCTTGCTGGCCGGGACCGGTTACCTGGCTGATACCTGCCCGTTCTTCAACACCTGCCTGGCTTACCGGTGAGCACCAGACTCTGGCCGTCCGCGTCAGTGCACACCCGCTGGTACAGCGACTTTGCCGGCAAACCGGGCCTTTGGTGTCTACCAGCGCTAATCGGCAGGGCATACTTCCTGCCTACACATCCCGGCGTGTTAGAGCCTATTTTGCCGATCGGCTCGATTATATTTACCCCGGTGAATTACCCAGGCAGAACAAACCGAGCCAAATCAGGGACGCGATGTCCGGAAAAGTACTAAGAAATTCCTAAATGACTTCAGAGGTTTATTGACAGCTGTCGATGATTATCACAGAATGGCCGGCTTGGATTTTTTGGAGGGGTACCCAAGCGGTCAACGGGGGCAGACTGTAAATCTGTTGGCTCAGCCTTCGTAGGTTCGAATCCTACCCCCTCCACCAGATTTTAGGCTTTATGCGGAACGGTCAATAAACCGGCATTAACATAAAGCGATAATATTAAATTGTTAAATTTTACAGAAACATACTCGCCAGCAGGCAGTATATGGAGTCAAATCAGCGCTCATTGAAGACAGGGTGAAAAAAGGCGGGTGTAGTTCAATGGTAGAACCTCAGCCTTCCAAGCTGATGATGTGGGTTCGATTCCCATCACCCGCTCCAGACTAAATTACATTTAACAGACATTGGTAAAGGCAGCTGAGGACGGATTATTTGCTCATATAGCTCAGTCGGTAGAGCACTTCCTTGGTAAGGAAGAGGTCACCGGTTCAAATCCGGTTATGAGCTCCACTTTATTGTTTAAATTTATTGATTAACTTAACTATTCATTGAGGAGTAACTTCAATGTCCAAGGAAAAATTTGAACGCACGAAGCCGCACGTGAATGTGGGAACAATCGGTCACGTAGACCATGGTAAGACGACATTGACGGCGGCGATCACGAAGACGATGAGTGACAAATTCGGCGGTGAGTCG